>Ga0154406_1048_pt2 | contig 13799 bp, 15 predicted proteins | sample RifGroB2_FD_115910 | JGI IMG/M metagenome (GOLD analysis project Ga0154406, IMG submission 115910) | Geobacteraceae bacterium GWB2_52_12 | reverse complement strand
AAGTAATTGGTGACTGCCGTTCCTATGCCGTCATTGGTAATTTCGTTGAAAGAAGGCTCAATCTGCCGCAACACGTTGGATTTAGTTGTGTCGAAACCTTGGGTCGTCTGGGCATTTACTAACTGCTGCTGCAGCAATCCGTCGTAGTATCGCTCAATAGCGGCAATCCTGACACCTGTGCCAAGGGGGTGCCCGTTTGCGGCGGTCGGCGGTGCAGATTCAAGGATAACTCTCTGACGCGAATAGCCCGGTGTATTAACGTTAGCAATATTTTCGCCGGTTACTTCTTGCGCTATGCGGTATATGTTAAGACCGTTCTTGCCGATCTCCATTGCAGTGCTGATTCCCATTTCATGCCTCCCGGTTGATCATTACAGATCCAACAGACTGCGGCTTATAGCCGCCTGCCGGGCCATAAACATTTGATTGGTTCATCAAGCGTGTAATCAGGTTGAACGAGGATGCAACCGACTCTGAGAAACGCTCGGCAATTTCCCGGTTTAATGACGCCACCTGCTGAACCCGCTCGGCTGTCGCACGTATCTGCTGCTGTTTGATGAGCAGCTCACGGTTGCCTTTTTTGGCAATATGCTCTGCAAGCACACCGAGGGAGACCGTCCCCGGAATACCTTCACGGGCGGACAGCTGTGAAATGGCGCTCTGGATAACCGGCGAGTGTTCAGCGATCTTGCCCGTAAGCTCTTCCTTGGTCTGATTGGAAATACTCATGGCGGATATGTTGACATCACCCATCTCGGCTGTTTCCCTTTCAAGAACAGCGAGAAGTTCATTCAAAAGCCCATTCTGTACAACTATTTCTTCGATCAGTTTTTTCAATTCCATGAGTAAGACTCCAGCGGTTATTGTTCCTACTCCTTATGATCCACCTTAGGGGCTACCTTTCGGCTTTCCTGACGGATTATATCCCGTTCAAGTATTTTGGCGATCCCCAGACCACCGCCCCGTTTCACCGATGCATCAGCATATTGCTGATCCAGCATCGAGCGGTAAACATCTTCACCGTGGCCGCCGCTGGTCAAAGTGTCTTTTCCTACTGTTGCGCGCATGGATTTCACCATCATGCCGACCAGCAACCCTTCAAAATCCTGAGATACTTTCTTTGCCAGCTGACGCTGTTTTTCAGTCAGTCCGGCGCCAGGGTTCAAAGAAGCACGCTGGAGCTGTCGCGCTTTATCTGTCGAACCTTCTGATACACCAGGTATCGCTGTGGTAATTTTCACGTCCATACGCTTCTTATCGTCCCGATCGGCATTAGTATTAGGTTTTAAATTATGGAAAGCTCCGCCTGCAGCGCACCGGCGGATTTAACCGCCTGAAGGATACTGATCAGGTCGCGCGGCGTAACCCCCAGCATATTGAGCGCCCTTACAACGTCACCGATGCTGGCACCCTCTTGCAGCACCAACAGACGCCGGTTTTCCTCTTCAACTTTCAAATCGGTGCGCGGCACAACTTTGGTCTCGCCGGTCTGGCTGAATGGAGCCGGTTGTGACACCTTCGGAGTTTCCTTGATAACCAGCGAAAGACTGCCGTGAGTGACGGCCACGGTGGAAATACGCACGTTCTCACCCATGACGACCGTTCCGGTGCGCTCATTCAACACCACTTTGGCATGCACATCAGGTTTTACCTCAAGCAGCTCAAGAGCGGCAACGAACTCTACAGCGCGGTTGGCGTACGCCGCCGGAATCGTCAGTGTCACCGAACCAGGGTCATTGCTGAAGGCGACGGCACTATTGAACTTGCCATTAATAACCGCGACGATCCGCGACGCAGTTGTAAAATCGGAATCATGCAGGTTCAGGTTTAATGCAGTTTTACCTGTCAGCGTGTTGGGGAGTTCACGCTCCACCAAGGCCCCGTTCGGCACCCGGCCGGCTGTTGGATGATTTTTCTGGGCAGTAGCGCCCTGACCGCCGAAGGCAAATGAGTTGGTCAGTATAGAGCCCTGGGCAACGGCATACACCTGATTATCGGCGCCTTTAAGCGGAGCCATCAGCAATGTGCCGCCCGCAAGACTCTTGGCATCCCCGAGCGAAGATACGAGGACATCAAGTCGATTCCCCTGTTTGGCAAAGGGTGGAAGGGTTGCCGTAACCATTACAGCGGCAACGTTTTTCAGCTTGATGTCATTAACTGATGTCGTTATTCCCATTCGCTCAAGCATATTCACGATCGACTGAGTCTGGATCTTCGCCTGATCGCTGTCTCCCGAGCCGTTCAGTCCGACGACCAGACCATAGCCGATCAGCTGGTTATCCCGAACCCCTTCAAACGAGGCAAGATCCTTGATGCGGATTGCATGGGCAGTGGCGCTGATCAGAAGCACAAAAGCAAAAACTGTAATGATGGCGGTGTTTTTCATGGGGCTACCTTTTTTATTATGTCCATCTGTCAGAAGGGCCAGACTTTGTTGAAAATATTCATCAGCCAACCCGGACTCTGCTGGTCGGAGACGATGCCTCTCCCGGAGTAACTGATGCGGGCATCGGCAACATAAATGGAGTTTACGGTATTGTCAGGGGCAATATCTCTGGAGCGCACTACGCCCTCAAGCACAATAATCTGATCCTCTTCGTTGACCTTTATGTTGCGACGCCCCTCGATAACAAGATTCCCGTTTGCCTGCACATCTATCACCCGCGCTGTTATGGTTGCCTTCAGATTTTCAGCACGCGATGTGGAACCGGCGCCTTTGAATGATGAATTGGCATTCGCTTTTATGAGGTTTGACAAATCAGGAAAAATGCCATTTGCGAATTGGGAGGTTTCCAGTCCCAGCAGTTTGGGGATCCCGGCGCCCACCGTACTGTCGCGCGATGTGCCGGTTTTGGCCTCTTTGGAGGCGCTGGCTGTCTCGGAAATCACAATGGTGATGATATCCCCTCTGCGCCGCGCCTTCAAATCTTCCGTCAAGCTAGCAGATGCTGACTGCCAGATAGAACCTTTTGAATAGTCTGTCGTATTTCGGGGTGTCTGGTCTTCGAAACCGGTGGTTTTAATTTCGGATTTCTCGACTGCACATCCGGTCAGAAGCAAGATTACAAGTAGCGTTAGTGGGCGTTTCATTTGATTTCCTTCGTGCTGATTCTGTTCAGAATGCTATCTGAACGGTAGATCCATCAATAACTTTTGCCGGGATTTCCTTGAGAGATGTCAGGTTCTGGACTCTGATGATGTCTCCGGCGGCACCCGAACTGTGGGCTTTTCCTGTAACGGATACTTTAAGGACTCCGTTTTCTGCTACTATCGTAACCATCTGGCCGCTTTTTATCAGCGGCACCCTTTCAACCTGGTCGGCGCGAACCGACTGGTTTGCCTGAAGGGTTGTGCGGGCTTTTTTCCCGACGACCTCCCCGATCGACCTGGCAAAAAGATGCGAGTTATATGTGACTTCTCGTTTTTGCAGCGCCAGATCAGCGGCTGTAATGATGGTGCCATGGTTTATATGGCGGCTCGTGACAACCGTGTCGGCCAGCGCTTCGACATCCAGCCGCACCGGAATATTGCGCAGTACCCTGTCTTTCTGGCGCGCAATAACTGACAGAGTCATATTTCCCCACCCTTGCCAACTTTGCGGGGCAAGGACTTCGTAGTCAATATTTCCTTCCGGCAGTTTCAAGGCGCCAGTAATCGTAATCCGCCGTATGCGCACATCCCATCCCATATTGGCCGTACGGGCCTTTACGAGCGTGGTGAGGACCTCACGCACCTCCTGCTCCCGGTCAATAGCGGACTGAGCCGGCCTGGGGGAAAGAGTGGTCAATGTCAAAAGCAGCATAAAAAGTGGCAGTCGCAAGTATCTCATAAGCTTGTCAGATCCGGTTTATCGTTTCAGGTTATTAGCTGTCTGCAACATCTCATCCGACGTGGTGACAGCCTTGGAGTTGATTTCGTACGCACGCTGGCCGACGATCATGTTGACCATCTCTTCCGCAACGTTGACATTGCTCATTTCCAAAACGCCCTGTGTTATGGAACCGGCGCCATTCTGCCCCGGAGTATTTGTCGTAGCAGCTCCGGAGGAATCCGTGGGAAGGTAGATATTTTTCCCCTGGCTGGAGAGACCTGACGGATTTGAAAACAGGGCCAGCTGAATGTTTCCTACCGTAGTGGCGGCGCTCTGTCCGGCGGTCTGCACTGAAACGGTGCCGTCACTGCCGATATTTATCTTGGTGGCGTTGCTGGGTATCGTGATTGACGGAGAAAGCGGGTTGCCATCGGGGGTTACAATCTGTCCGGTGCTGTCACGCTTGAAAGCTCCAGCTTTCGAATAGCCGACAGCTCCGTCAGGCATGGTGATCTGGAAAAAGCCGTCACCTTCAATTGCAATATCAAGCTCATTGCCGGTCTGAGTAAAATCGCCTGCCGTGAAAATTTTAGTAACTGCCGCCAGACGACTTCCGAGACCTATCTGAATTCCGGTAGGAACCTGAGTAGTATTAGTTGCCGGAGAGCCGGTTGATTTAAGGTTCTGATAGATCAAATCCTGAAAATCCGCTCTACTGCGCTTGAACCCCGTGGTGTTTACGTTGGCAAGATTGTTGGCAACGACGTCGATACTCTTTTGCTGGCCCTGCATTCCGGATGCTGCCGTCCAAAGTGAACGAATCATGATATATCTCCTTGAATTGTTTCATGTAACATCAGACCCTGCCAAGCTCGTTGACCGCTTTCGCAGCCATATCATCGAACCCTTTGATAACCTTGGAACACGCTTCGAAATAGCGGTTGGTCTCAATCAGTTGCACCATCTCCGAAATGCTTTCGACGTTTGAGCCTTCAATATGCCCCTGCTGAACCTGTGCCTTGCCCGGCTGAGGCACAGCCTGCGGATCGGATGGAACAAACAGCGCTGCGCCATTCTTGGTCATGGTATATGGTTTTTCAAAGTCAACTATGGAAATGGCGCCAACCGGGATCCCGTCAACGGTCACACTACCCAGGGAATCGATTTCAACACTGTTTCCCTTGATATTTATGGCCGCCCCGCCAGTCCCCTGAACCGGATAGCCATCCACCGTGACGAGAGTGCCCTCGGCAGATGTGCGAAAATTGCCCTGGCGGGTGTAGGCGGTTCCTTCCGGAGTGGTAACAGCAAAAAAGCCCTCGCCATTCAGCGCCAGATCAAGCGGATTAGAACTCTGGCTGACCGGCCCGCTGGAATGATCGATGTAGATGTTTTCCTTCTGCAGGATGGGATCTGCGGTCGTGCCTTGCGGGACAGCCGGCGGATTGACACCGCCTGCAAGCAACCCTTCGAATGACATTTTGTCCCTTTTGTAGCCGGGAGTATTGATATTCGCCAGATTATTGCTGATAACGTCCAGCTTCCGCATAGCGGCCAGGTTTCCTGAAAGAGCGGAGTACATACCACTGTTCATATCTTTTCCCCTTTTTAGTTCTTGTGCAGTCTCAGTCGCGAGCGCAACCTGACCATAGCCTGACTGATGATCTGCGAGATACGGGATTCCGTCAATCCGAGCGCATCGCCAATTTCCTTAAGATTAAGATCTTCGTTGTAATAGAGCGTCACTGCCAGGCGTTCTTTCTCAGGCAGCTTGTCAATAGCCTCTCCAAGCGCCTCGGCCAACTGCATTGTCATGACCTGCTGCTGCGGGTTTTTTGCCTCTGATTCCGACAGTACGTCCGCCAGACATAACGGGGTGCCGTCATCCCCCTCCCAGCTGTCATCCAGACTTATAAATGTAAACACGTGCACGTCGTCCAGCAGCTCATAATATTCATCAAGGCTTATCTGAAGAGCACCGGCGACCTCTTCACTCGTCGGATTGCGGCCCAGCAGATGTTCAAGCCGACGGAGTTCCCGTTCCAAACGCTTGTATTTGTCCCGCATTGACCTGCTGAGCACATCGTACGAGCGGAGCTCATCCAGAATGGTTCCACGGATATGCTGCTCTGCAAATGTTTTAAAAAGAACGCCCCTGCTTGAGTCAAAACGATCAGCTGCATTTATCAAGCCAATCATTGCCGAACTCATAAGGTCCTGGAGATCAAGATGTTGAGGCAGCTTGGCCGCCATTCTGCCAACCAGATAGCGTACCAGCGGTATATGCTCCAGTATCAGCTGTTCGCGTTCTGCTGTCTGGCTTGCAGATGAAACAAAATCGGCCGCCTCCGTCATTGCCTAGCTTCCTCCCGCACTATCAAGCATTCTTCGGAAGAAGAACTGTATATTGCCTTTAACCCGATTCTGACGTTTATTTTCAATAACCCGCTTGGCAATCGTGTTGAAGCATTGAGCTGCTTCTGAATCAGGGAAAAGTTCCGTGACGGCTTTTTGACGCTTGACCGCATCAACAACTTTTTCATCTTTGACAACGCACCCCAGGTAATCAAGCGATATGTCCAGAAACCGGCCCGCCACATTCGCCAGCTTCCTGAATACCTCCAGCGCATCTTCACTGTCCTTGGCCATATTTACCAGCACCTTGAAATGATGTTCGGAATAACGTGTGGCGAGGAGTTTGATCAGCGCATACGCATCTGTGATGGATGTAGGCTCGGGCGTGACCACCACGAAGATTTCCTGGGCGGCAACCGTAAAGTAGGTGACATTCTCGGAAATGCCGGCCTCCGTATCGACAATCAGAATATCAAACTGCTCTTCCAGCATATCAAGTTCGTCCAGCAGTTTAAGTTTTTCATGCTGTCCCAGACTGGTCAGCTCTTGAACTCCGGAGCCCGCAGGGATAATTTTGATGCCGGCAGGCCCGTCGATCAGGATATCCATAATACTCTTGTCGCCGTTCAGGACATGATTGAGGTTGTAGACCGGCGAAAGCCCCAACAGGACATCCAGATTTCCAAGTCCCAGATCTGCATCTATCAACAAAACCTTCTTGCCCTGGGCTGAAAGAGCGATAGCGAGATTTGAGACAACATTGCTCTTGCCGACTCCTCCCTTGCCGCTGGTGACCGAAATAACGCGGATACCCTGCTGGTCAGCCAGGCTGCCGGGCGGAGCCGAATCGGCCTTCTGGGTGTTTTTTGCTTTGCGAGCCATCTGGCGAAGAGTATCAGCCTGGTCGCCAGTTCCTTGTACGGTGCTCATTCTGCCCCCTCACGAAAAATCATATCTGCCAGTTTGGCCGGTGTCGCTATTTCGATATCTTCAGGTACGCGCTGCCCGGTTGTAAAATAAGCAATCTGCAAATTATCCTTCATCAGCAGGTTGACCATATTCCCGAAACTTTCACATTCATCGATTTTGGTAAAAACTACCTTGCTCACCTGGAAAATCCTGAAGCGGTTTAAAATCTCCTCCAGCTCACGATCTTTCGTGGTGGCGGAAAGACAGAGATAAACCTCCATAGGAATCTTGTTTTCCAGAAAGTTCTTCATTTCATCAAGCTTCTCTTTATCTTTGTGGCTGCGCCCGGCTGTATCGATGAAAATCAGATCACACGCCGAATGTTTTTCAACCGCCTTTTCAAGTTCTTTGGGGGTAGATGCGACCTCAAGCGGGATCCCCATGATACGGGAGTAGGTTTTGAGCTGCTCGACCGCACCCACCCTGAAAATATCCATGGTAATCAGCGCAACCTTGTTGCCCCGGTTAAGGGCGTACATGGCTGCCAGTTTGGCCGTCGTAGTGGTCTTGCCAACTCCGGTAGGCCCGACCAGAGCGATAATGCGCGGAGTATTTTTTTTCAGCTTGAGCGTGCCGGCAAACTTGATCAGCCGCCCGAGCGTCTCTCCCAGGCGCCCCTTGACGGTCTGGTTGCCGCTCTCAAGCGGCAGAGTGTTGAGTGTGTCTACGATTTTCCTGACCAATTCGGTAGAGACGCCGCTGAACGCCAGCTCCCTTGCAAGGGGGGAATCATCCGGAAGCAGATCCGCCCCCGACTGAGCTTCCAACAAATTTCCTTCGGTAATCACCGGCCATTGGATATCCCTTGCATCCCCCTCCTGGCTTTTTGCCAGTGTGGCCAGCAGCAGCTTCTTGATTTCCTCAAGATCTGAGCGTGGGATGTTTTTGAGATTTATGCCGCTCTCCTGGCGTTCAGAGGCTTCCCCTTCAGCCGACTTGGCCTCTGTCCTTGCTTCCTCTTCACGGCGGGTCAGTGACTCAACCTTTTCACGCAGGTCTTTCAGCTCTCGCGCCAGAGGGGCAAGCATCGAGCTTTCCATCTCCTCCCGTGCCGTCCGCTCGCGCGGGGGCGGCTCCCGACGCACAACCGGAGCCGATGGCGGCGGAGCCTGTTTACGTACAGGATCGATTGCCGCTGTAACCCGGTAGACCTGCTTGCTGAAAAAACCGAGAAAACCGCCGGTCTGCTCTTTCTTTGTCGAAAGGATCATGGCATCCGGGCCGAGCTCGGCCTTAACCATTCGCAATGCTTCAGGCATGCTTGCTGCTTGAAAGGTTTTAACCAACATTTAAGCTCACCACCCCGAGAGATTGGATTTTAACATTCTGAGGTATTTCATTGTGTGACAGCACCGCCATGTGCGGGACAAAACGCTCGATCAATTTTCTGACATGCCTGCGGATCGACGGAGAGGCGAGAAGTACGGGCTGGGCTCCGCTGGCGCCGAACCGCTCGGACATATTGCGGACGGATGCGATAATCTGCTGGGCAATTGCCGGCTCTATAGCCAGATAGCTCCCCTGATCTGACGGCTGGATCGCTTCGGCAATCATATCTTCGACTTCCCGGTCGATCGTAACCAGAAAGAGTTTTTCATCTTCCAGCTTGTATTGATCAACGATAAAGCGGCCAAGTCCCTGTCGGACAAACTCGGTCAGCACATCTGGATCCTTGGTAAGTGAAGCGTAGTCGGCCAGGCTTTCCAGGATGGTACGCATGTCGCGTATTGAAACACCCTCTTTGAGCAGGCTCTTGACGACCCGCAGCACGGTTCCAAGATTGAGCAGGTTCGGTATAAGTTCATCCACAACCTTGGGAGCAGAAACTGAAACATTGTCAAGCAGTTGCTGCATTTCCTGCCTGCCAACAAGCTCGTGAGAGTAACGCTTGATAATTTCACTGATATGGGTCGCAACAACCGTGGTGCTGTCAACAACGGTGTATCCGTTAATCTGGGCCTGATCACGATCATCACCTTTGATCCAGACCGCGGGCAACCCGAATACTGGCTCTTTGGTTGCCATGCCGGGCAAATTGGCCGTCACACCGCCGGAATCCATGGCCAGATACTGGCCGGTCAGTTCGCTTCCCCCCACGCGCGCACCACGAATCAGCAGATTATACTCATAAGGCCTCAACTGCAGATTGTCGTGGATATGAATCGGCGGAACGACGAAGCCCATCTTCTGGGCGGTCTGACGGCGAATAGAGCGGATACGTTCCAGCAATTCGCCATCTTGAGCGGCATCAACCATGGGCACCAGACCATACCCCACCTCCAGCTCCAGAATATCAAGGGGACGGATATTTGACGCCTGATCTATTGATTCCTCTCCTGCTGTTGTTTCAGCCAGAGCTGTTTCTTCAACAACCTCAGCCTTTTCTCGAGCCATTTTACCGACCAGAAAAGCGATGCCCGAAACCAGCAGGAAAGCAAAATGCGGCAGGCCTGGAATCAGCGCAAACAAAAACATGACACCGGACGCAACAAAAAAAGCCTTTGGGTAGTTAAGAAACTGCCCGGTAAGTTCCTGACCGAAACTGTTCTCGTCCGCCGAGCGGGTTACGAGAATACCGGCGGCAGTGGAAATAACAAGGGCCGGAATCTGGGCGACCAGCCCCTCGCCAATGGTCAGCAATGTGTAGTTGGAAAGGGCGTTCATGAGCGGCATGCCCTGCTGCCAGACACCGATGATCAAACCGCCGAAGATATTTATCAGAACGATCATGATCCCGGCGATCGCGTCTCCGCGCACAAACTTGCTGGCACCGTCCATTGAGCCGTAAAAATCAGCCTCGCGGGATATCTTCATGCGGCGCATCTTTGCTTCTTTGTCGGTCAGCAGACCTGCCGAAAGGTCGGCATCAATCGCCATCTGCTTACCAGGCATGGCGTCCAGGGTGAATCGCGCGGCAACCTCGGCAACACGCCCTGCGCCTTTTGTGATAACCACAAAATTTATGACGACCAGAATCAGGAACAGTACCGCTCCGACAATGTAATTGCCGCCGACCACGAACTGGCCGAAAGCCTTGATGACAGCGCCCGCCGAATCGGCCCCCTCACTGCCGTGCAGGAGTATCAGACGGGTCCCCGCCACATTCAGGGCCAGCCTGAAAAGAGTTGTGACCAGCAGCACCGAGGGAAAAACCGAAAAATCAAGCGGCTGTAACGTGTAAAGACAAATCAGCAGAATTGCCAGGGAGACCGTGATATTGACGGCCAGAAAAATGTCCAGCACGAATGCCGGGAGCGGGACAATCATCAACGCCAGGATTCCTATCAATCCCAGGGCGACATAGATGTCCGAGTTTTTACGGAAGCCGCGCAACTCTATTGCTTCAACTGATCCATTTGCCATAAATATGTATCTGCCAGCCACCTTGTTGTATGTATTGTTTGAACGGCCAATTAATGCATTTTTCGTGCCGCAGGCACCCACAAGCCCTGGCCTCCCCGCCAGAAGCAGTATCAGGCGGTCTGGTCGCAAAGCGGGCAGTTTCCACACGGTTTGCTGCGGGATATACTTTTATCCGGCTGTGTCAAACCATTGAACGTGTCGGATTATTGACTTACAGATCATCAGCGACACATTTCAAAATTACGATTGCGTGGCTTGCAAAAGCATAAGTGATCGTGTATTCTTCGGCAAATTTTACAGGGGAGGAAGCAGATGACAAAGGCAGACCTGATTGAGACAGTTTCCGGCACATGCGGGTTTTCAAAAAAAGAATCCGCCGGCCTTGTTGAATGCATTTTTTCTCTTGTGAAGGAATGCCTGATGTCGGGAGAAGATCTGAAAATATCCGGTTTCGGAAAATTTGAGGTCAAACATAAAAAGTCCCGACAAGGCAGAAATCCGCAAACCGGGGAAACACTTGAAATCACCGCCCGCAAAATTCTCGGTTTCAAACCAAGTCAACTCTTGAAAACTGCCGTCAATAAAGCCTGAACAAAATCCGCCGGCAAACCGCCCGCAAATCTATAATATCGAACGCTTTCACCACAAAGGAGCCACGTTATGGCAAGTCTTAACAAAGTTATGCTGATAGGAAACCTTGGCAAAGATCCTGAAGTCCGTTTCACCGCATCAGGCCAGGCGGTAGCAAGCTTTTCCCTTGCTACGAGCGAAAAGTTCAAGGGAAAATCCGGGGAGATGGAAGAGCGCACCGAGTGGCACAACATCACACTCTGGGGCAAGCTGGCCGAAATCGCCGGCGAGTACCTCTCGAAGGGGAAAACCGTCTACATCGAGGGGCGCCTGCAGACCCGCAAATGGCAGGACAAAAGCGGAAATGATCGTTATACTACCGATATCGTAGGTGACAAGATGCAGATGCTCTCCGCCAAAGGCGAGCGAAGCGGCGGCGGTGACAGCTCCTCTGCCCAGAAATCCACCGCGGCAAGCTATGAAGAGCCGCCTTTCCAGGACGACGATATTCCGTTCTAAGGCAATCACATCAAAGATCTCGCTCGACTATATCCTTATCTGATCTCGCTCCGCTGGCGCTATGCCGGCGGAGCGCTGTTCCTTCTCCTGACCAACACCTTTGCGCTGCTGATCCCATGGTTCATGAAGCTTGCGATCGAGGCGCTCCAATATCCGGCCGGAGCGCGCTTCTCACCGGCCGAATGCGGAATGATTATCGCTCTGCTGGCAGTTCTGCACTGCATCACCCGCATCTTCTCCCGGACATTCATCCTGAATGCCGCCAGGATCATTGAATTCCGCATTAGGAACGACCTTTTCCATCGATTGACGCTGCTCGACCTCAGCTATTTTTCAAGCAGTCGCAGCGGCGACATCCTCTCCCGCTTTTCAAACGACCTGACCAACGTCCGGATGCTGACCGGCTTTGGCTCCATGAGCGCCATCAACACCCTTCTGGTTTACTGTGCCGCAGTGACGATGATGATCCGGATTCACCCATGGCTCACCTTCTGGGCGATTCTGCCCTTTCCGGTCATGATACTGGTCGTAAAAAAAGTCAGTCACCGGCTCTTCCAGAGGTCACTCCAGGCCCAGGAAGAGCTGGCAAACCTTTCCAGCCAGGCCGAAGAAACTGTTTCCGCGGTACGGCTGATCAAGTCCTACTGCCGCGAGGAGTATTTTCAGGATGAGTTCGCCAAGAGCGCCGGGCGCTATCTGAAACACAATCTTCGCCTGGCCCGGCTACGCGGCCTCATCATCCCGGTCATGGCCATTGCGACCGGCTCGGGAACCCTGGTCGTGCTCTTTTTTGGCGGCCGCCTGGTTATATCGGAAACCATAACCCTGGGGGATTTTGTTGCCTTCAGCGGTTATCTGGCGATGCTGGTCTGGCCGACAGCCGTAATGGGGTGGATTCTGACCCTGGCGCAACGGGGCGCGGCCTCAATGTCGCGCCTGGCCGGGATACTCGGAGCCGAGCCGGCCGTCACCGATACCGCCGGCGCAGAGCCGATCGACTCGCTGCAGCAGGGAATCGCTGCACGCAACCTGAGTTTCAGCTATGGCGATACGGATGTTCTTAGGGGGATTTCCTTTGAAATCCGGGCCGGGGAGACTGTGGGGATTACCGGAGAGGTAGGATGCGGGAAGACCACTCTCTTACGGCTGATTGCGCGGCTGCTCCCGGTTGGCGAAGGGATGCTGTTTGTGGACGGGCACGACATCAACACGGCAACAACAACCAGCCTGCGCCGCCTGATCGGCTATGTGCCACAGGAAACTTTTCTCTTTTCGCGTACCATTGGCGAAAATATCGGTTACGGAATTACGGACGGCCATTCTGCTGGTGCCGTAACAATAGCCGCAACCCAGGCCGGTTTTCTTGAGGACGTGGAATCGTTTCCGGATAAATTCGAGACACGGGTGGGAGAAAAAGGTGTGACTCTGTCAGGCGGCCAGAAACAACGGCTTGCCATCGCCCGCGCCGTTGCCGGCAATCCGCCGGTCCTGCTGCTGGATGACCCGCTCTCTGCGGTAGATGCCGGGCGCGAGGAGGAAATCCTCAATGAACTGGGGAAATTCTATGCCGGACGGACCGTGCTGATCGTATCGCAACGGGTATCCGCCTTCCGCGACTGTGACCGGATCATCATCCTTAAATCGGGACAGATTGCCGAACAGGGGTGTCCTGCCGAACTGCTTCAGCGGGGAGGACTCTACACGGAAATATGTTCCAGGCAGCGTCAGAATCAGGAAATCTGATTCACGCTCGATGGCTCGCGGAACTTGCTGCCGCAGGCGCTGCACTTCCAGCCGTATTCCTGCTCCGGAGGGTAGCCGAAAAATTCCACGCCGCTCCAGGCTGCCCATTCGAAAGTCCGCTCTTCTTCGCAGACAGGGCAGTACAAAGATGCCATCTCGCCCAGTTTTTCCTCAACTGCATCTGTCACTGAACCACCCCCCGTCGCTGCGATAACATGAATTACAGATGTCTTCCTCTCGGGACAATGTGCTTGAGTTTTTTCGAGCCATCATACAAGGTTTGTTTTATGATTCCCCGTTTCTCCTTTAGATCCTTCCTGGATTCGTCATTCTCTAATACTATTTCGACTTCCCTGACCAGTTCCTCGATTTTTTTAGCCTCTTTTTCATCAATCTGAGCTGTCATTTAGAAGACCTCCTTTTCCCGGATACTTATGGGCGGGTCGCTGACCTTATGGTCAGTTTTTAT
>Ga0154406_1151_pt3 | contig 13941 bp, 12 predicted proteins | sample RifGroB2_FD_115910 | JGI IMG/M metagenome (GOLD analysis project Ga0154406, IMG submission 115910) | Geobacteraceae bacterium GWB2_52_12 | reverse complement strand
GCGCACATATATAGATAGTTTTAATATACAGTGCGGGGGGCTTGGATGATGGAGGATGGGGAGGTAACATTACAATATCAATAGGTTTATGGGTTTTGTTTCACGACTGAAAGGTGTGTATGATTCAGGTATACATGCATGTGGTGGGGTGGTTAAGATAATAATACAATAATATTTATGAGTAGTAAGTAATTGACTTGAATAGAGTTCTGAGAGTATAAATAAAAAATTGTATACCGATGTGCCTCCGCAGACGTGAATAAAAGGGGAAGTAAATGGAACGGATCAGCATCCTGATTATTGATGATGAAGCGGTCATCAGGGACGGGTTACAGCGTATCCTTAGCAGTGATCGCTTTGAGGTCGAGACCTGCAGGAGTGGTCACCTAGCTCTTGAACTTATGCAGGTTCGCACATTTGACCTTATTATCACTGATCTCAAAATGCCCGGGATGAATGGTATCGAAGTTCTCAAAGCGGTGAAAACCCTACAGTCTGATGTTCCGGTCATCATGATTACCGGATACGCTACTGTGGATACTGCTGTAGATGCCATGAAAAACGGAGCAGCAGACTATATCGCCAAGCCATTCAAGGCTGACCAGATCATGGAACTGGTTGAGCGGACTCTGGAACGACGCAATGTCATGCTCGATGAAGTATACCTTAAAAAGGAAATATCAACACATCACGGCTTTGAAAATTTTGTGGGAGAGAGCCGCGAGATGCAAAAGGTGTATCGCCGCATCATGCAGGTTGCGCCTACTGACAGTACAGTTCTCATTACTGGTGAAAGCGGAACAGGCAAGGAGCTGGTGGCTCGCGCCATACATCAGAACAGTCAGCGCAGGGATCAACCCTTTGTGGCGGTAGACTGTTCATCCCTGGCCGAAAATCTTCTGGAGAGTGAACTGTTCGGACATGTGAAGGGATCTTTCACCGGAGCCGTACAGACCAAGGTCGGTCTTTTCAAGGTAGCAGATAACGGCACGTTGTTTCTTGATGAGGTCTCCAATATAAGCATGTCCACACAGGCGAAACTGTTGCGTGTGCTTCAGGAACGACAGGTTACACCCATCGGTGGTATTCAACCTCTACCGATTAACATTCATCTGGTTTCAGCCACCAACCGCAACCTCAAGGAGATGGTGCAAGAGGGAAGCTTCCGGGAAGACCTTTATTTCCGCCTCAATATCATTCCTATTGAACTGCCTCCGCTCAGAGAGCGTAAAGGAGACATAACGCTTCTCATCAGCCATTTCTTTAAAAAATTCACTGAAGAGATTGGAAAAGATATCCGTGGGCTTGCGCCAGATGCCATGGCCATGCTTGAAAATTATGCCTTTCCGGGCAACGTGCGGGAACTTGAAAATACAATCGAGCGCGCAGTAGTCCTGACTGAAAAGGATATTATCACCAAGGACGATCTGGAGTTGTTTGGAGCAAAACCCCCTGTATTGGAACAGGTAGAATTTACAGGACATGTGCCTTGCAATTCGGATGAACTCAAGGAAATGAAACGCCACATCCGTGAGCGCTCGGTGGAAGATATTGAAAAAGCATTTGTCCTTAGTGCTCTGGAGCGAAATAACTGGAATATAACGCGGGCTGCCGAGGAAACCGGCATGCTGCGTCCCAACTTTCAGGGAATGCTTAAACGCCTGGGAATATCGGCACGGGCCCAGCAGGAGAGATAACTTGTTGTTGTAAGAATTTAAAAAAACCCGGAACATCATGTTTCGGGTTTTTTTTTGAGTTGCTCGATCAATTTTTATCAAGCAATAAAATCATTGAGGAATTCGTCATCATAAATGGGAAGCATGATGGTGAATGTTGTCCCTTCTCCCAATATGCTTTTCACCTCAATTTTACCGCCATGATTTTCGACTATTCCGTACGATATGGATAGTCCAAGACCTGTACCGTCCGCCTTGGTAGTAAAAAAAGGATCGAATATGTGATTGAGATTGTCCGCATCAATTCCATGTCCCGTGTCGCTGATCTCCGCACAGGCTAATTCATCACGTTCTGACATACAGGTATGAATTGTGAGCGTGCCGCCGCTCGGCATGGCATGGCTGGCATTGATGAACAGATTGACAAACACCTGCTGAATCTGGTTGGGGTCCACGAGTATATCAGTCATATTTCCCGAATAATCTCTGATTATGGAGATCTCGTTGAAAGTAGGTTGATTGTGCACAAGGCTGATGACCTTGTCCAGTAACGCGTTCAGTGAAACTGCTTCTTTGCGCGGAACCGCTTCCCTGGAGAATTCAAGCAGTCTGCTTACAATGTCGGCACAACGTTGGCTTTCAGAGGTTATCCTCTCCAGATCCGGTTTGAGTGCCTGGTCCAGTCTGCTGTCATTGGTAAGTATGGACGAATAGAGAAGTACTCCGGTCAAGGGATTATTGATTTCGTGGGCAATGCCTGCAACCAGTTTACCCAGTGAAGCCAGTTTTTCCGAACGCCGCAACTGCACTTCAATTTTCTTTATTTCTTTTGTTCTTTCTTCAACCTTTTCTTCAAGGCTGTACCCCCATCCAGTTAATTCTTCGTGGGCCAACTTCAGATTTTCAGTCATCTTATTAAGAGCTTTGGCCAGTTCACCCAATTCATCCCCTGAAGAAGCTGGCACCTTTGAATTGAGATCTCCTGCTGACACCAGAGAAGTGTGCCGAACCAGACGCTGTACGGGCCGATTGACCAGACGCTGGGTTAAAAAAGTCAGGCTGCCGCCGGTGAGAAGAAGCATTATGCAGGTAACAACGAAAAATTGTACGTGATATTCATCGGTTTTCTGACGCATGTTTGCCATTGAAATCTCAATATCCAGCAATCCTAATACCTTATGGTTTTCTTTATGAAAGTGGCAGGAAGCCACAGCACAGGTAGGTTGATTGTAGATGGCATTGGTAAGGCCAAGCATCTCGTTTCCTTTGCTGTCTGTGAATAAACGACTGCGATGCATTGTCGATGCAAAGAGTTTGGGGTCACCACCTTTATGGCACATAACGCAGGCTTCAGCACTTTCATCGATAATAGTGCCGATCTCCGCGGAGATACTGGAGTAGGCAACTCTTCCTTCCCGATCTATGAGCCGGATATGATCAACACTTTTACCTTTACCGATCCTGTCGATCATTTTGTAAAGACTTTCTTTATCATTCTTCAACATGGCATCATAAGCGCTTTGGTTTATGATCTCAGCCATCTGATCTGCAGTGGAAATGGAATACTCCAGCATCACCTTTTTAAAATTCTTTACGTTTATGTAGTCGAGGAGAACCATGAAACCGATAAGTATCAGGGATGTGGCCAAAGTGAGCTTGACAATAAGACTGTGCCGTTTTTGCATGGGAGGGAGCCTTCCAGTTAAAGAAAATTAAAATTAAATACATCCTTTCCCCGTAAGTGTCAAGGTTCGCCTTCGCTAACGGTATTGACTACTCTTTATTTCGAACTAAACTTCTAGAGACAGTGGGTAGTGGTTACTACAGTGGAACAAAGGAGAACCAACAATGAAGAAAATCAAAAAAGCTATCTTTGCATTTGCTGCGCTGGTGGCCTTATCAGGAATGGCATTGAGCACAGGGTGCAGCAAGAAAGAAGGGAGTAGTGGCACCGGCGGTGGCACCGATGGCAGCACCGGTTATGGCACCACCGCACCCTCAGGAACCGATACCGGCAGCGGCACCGGCGGAAGTACCGGATACGGCACCACTGCACCTTCCGGGCCTGACTCGGGTGGCAGCACCGGATATGGCACAACCGCACCATCAGGAACCGACACCGGCAGCGGTACCGGCGGCAGCACCGGATACGGTACAACCGGCACTGACACGGGATCAGGAACAGGTGGCAGTACTGGAACCACGGATGGTACAGGTACCACAGGCGGAACTACCGGATCAGGAACCGGCGGAGGAATGGGAACAGACAGCAGCAGTGGAACGAATAGTTCTGGCAGTGGAGCAAGTACAGGTACAAGATAGATATTGCGGTAAATATATTTAATGTATCAAGCCCTTTAGGTTTTTAAAGGGCTTGATTTTTTTCGTCACTCAGAAAGTTCTTCCTTGTGTAGAACCGTATTAAGAGCAAAAGCCGCTTCTGCACCTTCGGCAGCAGCTATGATGGCCAACTGAATGGATCTGGCTGCGTCACCTGCCACGAAGAGATGTGACTTTATCTGCTGGAATTTTCCCGCTTCGACTCCTCCACCGCTTGCTATGGTGCAACCTAGTTTTTCTGCCAAAAAAGAGGCCTGGTATTGGGATGGATAGAAGAACAATGCCCTGCGTGACAGCACGGTGTTGTTCTGGAATCGTATCTGAAATATGCCGCCAATTTCTCCTTCAACAGATATTATGTGGTCGGTAAAAACCTTGATCCCATGACGGTCAAGCAGTGCCAGTTGCTCCTGTGAAAGCTCTTCCTTTCCATCTGTGCAAAGGATTACATCATTACTCCATCCGGTCAGTTTAAGGGCAAATTCCACTCCCGTTGCGCCGGCAGCATATACAGCCAATGCCTGGTCTCTCATCTCCCAGCCATCGCAGTATGGACAATGAAACACATTATGCCCGTAATACTGCTGTATACCGCTGATATCAGGAAGCCGATCGACAATGCCCGTTGCTAAAAGTAGATACTTGCCGATGTACCTGCGGCCATCAGCCAGGCGTATCTCGTAGCTTTCATGCAGCTCTTCCGCATCAACGACCTCACCCTCCATATGTATGACGGACGGATATTCATTCAATTCCTCCCTGATAATCCGCCTGAACTCGAATGGATTAATGCCGTCACGTGATATAAAACCATGCAATGCCCGTGATGCGCTGTTCCTCGGCTTTCCCGTATCGCAGACCAGGACGTTTCTGCGGCATCTTCCCAGAATCAATGCTGCACTCATTCCGGCAATGCCGCCTCCGGCAATAATAACATCAAACATGGCGGCTCCTTGTAAGGTTCTGCTTTTTGTTATGGAAGTATAGGATGCTGAAAAGGGATGTCAAATGAGGGTTGTGGATCTCATACGCATGGTGATTTGCCAGGATAGTTGTGTTACAGTAATTCACAAATTTCGCACATTTTGCTTGAACACGGGCAACAACATCATGATGAGGTATAGTATGTATATTTCAAGAGCTGTGACGCCATGTGTGGCAGTCATCGCGGTTATGTCATTTTTGGGTATAACATCGCCTGTTTCTGCATTCGGTTTTACCGACTATGATATAGCTCTGCAGGAACTCAACAAGGTTAAGAAAGTGCAGCCAAAAAAAGAAATCAAGAAGCGCAGGAAACAGAGAACTGTGAAAAAACCGGTATCCACTAGTAAATCTGCGGCACCGGCTGCGGTTGAAATTCCCTCCCCGGATGCATTGAAGTCCGGTGCGGCAGTGCTTTCCGATGGGACACCCGTTGTGGAAAGCATGCAGCCGGCTGTTGACAAGGTCGACATATCCCATGACCCCTTCAGTTATGTGGTGATTGGAAAACGTATCCTGCTTCAGGCTGTTGTGGATAGCACTGAAAACATGGCGGGTATTTTCTGCAGATTCCGGTCCGCCAAGGCAGAAGCATGGGCCCGTGTGCCGATGACACAGGTGGAGGACACCCATTTCACCTATAAAGCAATTCTGCCTGCCCTTGCACCGGACGCTCGAGCAGTTCTTTATACCTTTGTGGTGGTTGACCTGCAGGGTAAGGAAGTCATGAGCCGCGAATACACCATGCCTGTCAAATCTTCCCTTATAGTACCCGGATGGCAGCAACCTCCCTCCGCTGAAAATCTAGGAGTCATCCTGGAAAACAGCGCCACTCCCCTGGACGGTTTCAGTGATCCCGGCTCCCTCCCTTCAGCACCATAGGTCCTTCATTTAAACCGCTGCGTAAATAAAACTCCTCAAGGGGTCCTTTTCATAAGGCCCCTTTTTTTTCAATTTCGACAGGCAGGATGCCGATTGACAATGACTGTTTACCTGCTACTTTTTAAACAGAAACATTAATAATATTTTTAAGAAAAAAGGAGTTCTTATGCTGAAGAAAACGTGGTTGGGGGTACTGATTGGTCTATTGGCCCTTGGTTTTGCAATTCCTCTGTTAGCTGCTGAGAAAGGTCTGAGCGGTGAGGATAAAAAGTTTTTTAAAGATGCTGCCAGCGGGGGCATGATGGAAGTCCAGCTTGGTCAGCTTGCAAAAGATAAGGCACAATCCCAGGAGGTGAAGGATTTCGGCTCACGAATGGTTACTGACCATGGGAAAGCCAACGATGAACTGAAGCAGCTCGCCCAGCAGAAAACATGGACCCTGCCGACAAAGCTCGAGCGCAAGCACAAGTCAATGGTTGACAAGCTGCAGAAAGTTTCCGGTACGGAATTTGACAAGCAGTACATGAAGGGCATGGTCATGGACCATACCAAAGATGTAGAGGAATTCAGGAAAGCTACCCAGAAGGTGAAGGACCCAGAGCTCAAGGCGTGGGCCGAGAAAACCCTTCCCGTGCTGGAACAGCACCTGCAGATGGCCAAGGAAACAGCGGGTAAAGTGGGTGTAGATATGCAAAAACTCCGCAAAAAAGAACACTGAGACTTGAGATGCAAGGTTATAGCCCTTGACCCTGTAAAGGGCAGAAAGGTCGCCCAGTAGTTGGACGGCCTTTTCTATTGGAGATCAGTGAGTATATTTCTGAAAATTCAAAGGAGTTACTACATGGAAACAGCTATGTTTTGCAGACAGTGTGAGCAGGCGGCACGCGGGATAGGGTGCGATGTGATGGGAAACTGCGGCAAGGACCCTCAGGTGGCGGCTTTGCTTGACCTGATGATTCATGGTCTTCAGGGGGTTGCGGTGTATGCTCACAAGGCAAGAGAGCTGGGGGCAAAGGATCGGGAAATTGACCGGTTCATGCTCAGCGGGCTGTTCACGCGTGTAACTAATGTCAACTTCGATCCGGAGGACATTGCTGCCCGCTTGCGCCGCTGCTACGACATGAAGGAAAAAGCACGGGCCCTGTTCGAAGAAGCCTATCGTAATAATAAAAATGAGCCGCCGCCAGAGTATGATGCCGGGCCTGAAACATGGAAGCCGGCGGAAGACACGCAAGGACTCATCACCCAGGGGCGCCAGGTAGGTGTCCTGACCTGGCATCAGGATCCGGATATTCTTTCGACGATTGAAATTCTTATTTACGGCTTGATGGGAATGGGTGCCTTTGCCTGGCACGCAACAGAGCTGGGCAAAGAGGATGATGAAATTTATGCTTTCATCCATAGATCACTCGCTGCCACGGCTGACCGCAGTAAATCACTCCAGGATTTCGTGGCTCTCTCAATGGAGTGCGGGAAAATGAACTTGCGCACCATGGAGCTGCTCTATGAAGGGCATGCGGAACGGCTATCCGCCCCGGAACCGATGAAAGTGAACCTGGGTACCAGGAAAGGGAAGGGGATCGTGGTATCGGGACATGACCTGCCCATGCTTGAAGAGATCCTGGAACAGAGCCAAGGCAAGGGGATAAATGTGTATACCCATGGTGAGATGCTCCCTGCCAATGGATATCCCGGGCTGCGCAAGTATCAGCATTTCGCAGGAAATTTCGGCACCGCCTGGCAGAACCAGGCCCGAGAACTGCCGGATTTCCCCGGCGCCATCATTTTCAACACCAATTGTATCCAACGCCCGGATAAATCGTACACCGACCGGCTCTTCACCTGGGGGGAAGTCGCCTGGCCAGGGGTGCGCCACCTTGATGGCCACGACTTCACGCCGCTCATTGAAAAAGCCCTGGAACTGCCTGATCTGGAGGAGAAACCGGGGCAGGAGATCATGGTCGGTTTCGGACATGATGCGGTGATCAATGTGGCTGGCCAGGTCGTAGAAGGCGTTAAAAGCGGGGCCATCAAGCATTTCTTCCTTATCGGCGGCTGCGATGGCGCCAAGCCGGGGCGCAACTATTTTACCGACCTTGCCCAGCAGGTTCCCAAAGACTGCGTAATCCTGACTCTGGCCTGTGGCAAGAACCGGTTCAACAGACTGGAATTCGGCGACATCGGCGGCATCCCGAGACTGCTGGACGTTGGCCAGTGCAATGATGCCTATTCCGCCATACGGATCGCCCTTGCGCTCGGTGATGCCTTCCAGTGCAGCGTCAACGAACTGCCGCTCTCCATGTTCCTTTCCTGGTATGAACAAAAAGCGCATGTCATTCTGCTTACCCTGTTGCATCTCGGAATCAAAGACATCAAGCTTGGCCCCACTCTGCCGGCGTACGTATCACCCGGAGTGCTGAACTTCCTTGTGGAGAATTTCAATCTTGGTCCGGTCACATCACCGGAACAGGACCTGCGACAGGCGCTTGGTGCCTGATATCGAACTGTAAATCACCGCCCGAGAAAGTTCCGCACACTGGAGCTTTCTCGGGTGTCACTTTGTTCCTTCCCCATGCTATACCCTGCAAATTCAATAACAATCTCATTGTCTCCCCTGTGACGCGCACCACATCTTTTTAATAGGTTACCTTCTAGTATGGTGCTAGCCGGGATGTGTCGAGTTGAAGCTCGGACTGCCCGCTGACTACCCATGAAAGTACGAGGTAACCATGAAAAACAGGAAATTCACTACCCGGGTACTGTTGTATGTCATTGCAGGCATAGTTGTTGTGGCAGCGTGCAGCGTACCTGTCTGGAATCATTTCAAATCCTCAGAAAGCGCTACTCTCAGTTACACAGCTTTTGTTAATAAGGTTAAGGCCGGCGAAATAGTTAAAGTAAAGATTGAAGGAGATGCCATAACTGCCGATGCCAAAGGTGGAACGCAATTTGAACTCTACCGCCCGCTGGATGCCGAACTCTCCACGCTGCTATTGGAAAGGGGAGTGGAGTTTTCTGCTAAACCTGCGGCGGTAACCTTCAGGTGGTTTGAGTTCAGCTTCATACTCCTGGCCCTGCTCCCCCTCGTGTTTATCATGAAGAAAATGGCTGTATTCGGGCGCAGCAAGGTCGCTCAGGTGGATGTGTCCATGACTAAAACGATTTTTACTGATGTAGCAGGCGCGGATGAGGCGAAAACCGACCTGCTTGAAACAGTGGAATTTCTGAAGGATCCGCGCAGGTTCGCATGCCTGGGAGGCAAGATGCCCAAGGGCGTGCTTCTGGTAGGGCCTCCGGGAACCGGCAAAACCCTTCTTGCCCGGGCTGTTGCCGGTGAAGCAGGCGTGCCGTTTTTTGCCATGTCCGGATCCGAATTTGTGGAGATGTATGTTGGAGTTGGGGCTTCGAGGGTAAGAGCTCTTTTTGCGCAGGCGAGAAAAGCAGGTTCCTGCATTATCTTTATTGATGAATTGGATGCTGTGGGCCGAAAGCGCGATTCAGGGAGCGGCGGCCCCAGCGATGAGCGGAATCAGACGCTGAACCAGTTGCTTGTTGAAATGGATGGATTTGGAGTGAATCTCGGCATAGTTGTCATTGCTGCCACGAACCGACCTGAAGTGCTTGATCCGGCCCTTCTGCGCCCTGGGCGTTTTGATCGTCAGGTTGTTGTCGGTTCTCCGGACATCAAGGGACGTGAAGGAATCCTCAGGGTTCATGTGCGTAATGTTCCGCTCAGCCCACTCGTGGATCTTCGCCTGATTGCCCGTGGAACGCCCGGCTTTTCAGGTGCCGACCTGGCAAATGTGGTCAATGAAGCGGCCATCCTTGCAGCCAGGGGAGGCAAATCTCTGGTGGATATGGCGGATTTTGAAACCGCGCGTGACAAGATCCTGATGGGCGCAGAGAAGAAATCGATGGTGCTGTCGGAGCGGGCCAAACAGGGCACAGCGTATCATGAGGCGGGACATGTGATGGTGGCCAAGCTGGTGCCTGGATGCGACCCGGTGCATAAGGTCTCCATCATTCCGCGCGGTCGTGCGCTGGGAGTTACGGTGCAGATTCCGGAAGAAGATATTCACTGTTATACGAAGGAGATGCTGGTTGCCCACATAAAAGTGCTCATGGGGGGACGTGCAGCCGAAGACCTGATCTTCAACACGACAACCACCGGCGCAGGGAACGATCTGGCCCGTGCTACGGACATGGCACGCAAGATGGTCTGCGAATGGGGTATGTCCACCGCTTTTGGTCCGGTTGCATTCGGCAATCATGAAACTACTACGGACAACGACGGTTCAGGCGGAAACGGAAAGAATTTCAGCGATGCAACATCTGTTGAAATTGATAATGAAATCCGCACTCTGGTGACTTCAGCTTATGATGATGTCCGTCAGCTACTGCTGTCAAACATGAAGGGACTCAAGCTCCTGTCAGCTGAATTGCTCATACATGAGACCCTTGACAGCGCAGAGATAGATTCCATTCTTGCGTCTGCCATGGCGGACTCTGCAAATGATTCATCAGGTATTGCAGCATACAGGTAGGAAAAACCGGCTTATCAAAGAAGAAAGAATGTAATAGGGAGTAGATGCCTCACGGAATCTATTCCCTATTTTTTTTTGCAATGACGCCTGTTTGACTGACACGTCCAGGCAGATATACTTGTTTTATGAAAAGCTTCTTGCTCGCACTATGTTTTCTTCTGTTCGGCACCTTTCCCGTTGAGGGGGTGCCACCTCCCATCGGAATTGTCACCATCGACGGCACCATCAATCCGGTAACGGCCGAATACATGCAGCGCAGCCTGAATCAGGCTGCGGAGCGCGGCGAACAGTTGGTCCTTGTGGAGATGGATACTCCCGGCGGTTTGGACACATCCATGCGTTCCATCATCAAAAGTATCTTTGCCAGTTCCGTACCTGTCGTTGTGTATGTGGCTCCTGCCGGGGCACGGGCTGCGTCGGCAGGAGCGATTATTGTCCTGGCTGCGGATATCAGCGCCATGGCTCCCGGAACGAATATCGGCGCAGCGCACCCGGTCTCAATGGGAGAAAAGCCGGACAAGGTAATGGCTGCAAAGGTGCTAAACGATGCAGCGGCCTATGTGGAGGGGGTTGCCCGGAAACGGGGTAGGAGCCCGGAGCCGGCAATCCGGATGGTGCGGGAAAGCCTATCACTTTCAGCTGAGAAGGGGGTTGAGGCAGGAGTTGTTGATATACTTGCCGGCAGCCGGACTGAACTTTTGATGAAGCTCGATGGCCGGCGTATTTCTCGCGGTGAATCATCAGTTGTCCTGCGGACGACCGGTGCCCCGTTGATCCGGCATGACATGGGAACCAGGGACAAGATTCTGGACGCCATCAGCAACCCCAATATAGCCTATCTGCTTTTGATGTTGGGTTTTGTGGGACTTTTTTTCGAACTCTCAAATCCGGGGGTGCTCCTGCCCGGTGTGATCGGCGCTATTTCGCTGATTCTCGCCTTCTTTGCCCTGCAGGCCCTGCCGGTAAATTATGCGGGCGTACTGCTCATTCTGCTTGCCCTTATCCTGTTCATTGCCGAAGTAAAAGTGGTTTCCTACGGGATGCTGACGATCAGCGGCATCGTTGCAATGACTCTCGGATCACTCTTTCTTTTCCGTTCTCCGATACCGGAACTGCGGCTTTCATGGAGTGTAATCATCATAACTGTTGCTTCCATCACCGGATTTTTTACCTGGGTTGTCACGGGGGGGATAAAAGCACATCGCCGTAAACCCACGACCGGAAGCGAAGGGCTCACAGGAGAAAAAGGCACCGCTGAGACTGATCTGGTACCGGATGGCACTGTTCTGGTGCATGGAGAGTATTGGAATGCCTGGAGTGGTGATGAACCGATCAGACGCGGCGATCCGGTTGAGGTAGTTGAGGTTGATGGACTCCGACTGAGGGTCAGGAAGGTTCTCAGGAACTCAGGTTTTGATGTTCACCACTAAAAATACCAGCAGTTTAAGGAGAGGCCCATGTTCGATATATTCAATTATGTGCCGTTCGCCTTTGTCCTGATTTTTCTCGGTATGGCAGTTGCCAGTGCGGTACGGGTATTGCCGGAGTATGAACGGGGCGTGCTTTTCAGGCTTGGCCGCTTCGCCGGAGTGCGGGGTCCCGGACTTTTCTTCATCATCCCGGGAATAGATCGGCTTGTAAGGGTTTCCCTGCGCACTGTAGCCATGGATGTACCACCCCAGGATGTCATCACCCGTGATAACGTGACCGTCAAAGTTTCTGCGGTCATCTACTTCAGGGTCATTGCAGCAGAAAAATCCATCATCGATGTTGAAGATTATCTTTACGCCACAAGCCAGCTTTCCCAGACTACCTTGCGGAGTGTTCTCGGGCAGGTTGAACTGGATGAACTGCTCGCCAACCGGGAGAAGATCAACAAACAGCTTCAGGAGATACTTGATCGGCACACGGAACCGTGGGGTGTAAAGGTGGCCAATGTAGAGGTAAAAAACATCGATCTGCCACAGGAGATGCTTCGGGCGATTGCCAAGCAGGCGGAAGCGGAGCGGGAACGGCGAGCAAAGGTTATTCATGCTGAAGGCGAATACCAGGCATCGGAAAAACTGGCCCAGGCGGCAACGATTCTGGCGACAGAGCCTATGTCCCTGCAACTCCGCTTCCTGCAGACCCTCACAGATATTGCATCTGAAAAAAATTCGACAACGATCTTCCCTGTACCGATTGATCTCCTGAAAATATTCATGGATAAACGGGAAACATCATTAGACCGGAAAAAAGAAGATTAATTTCTGTAATCTGCCTGCAGAGTGATTTAATATGAATTTTTCAGACAGTGATAGTGGACGCTGTGGAATATAGGCTGGGGGTACAATGAATGAAGATGGGCTGCAACCCTGTACCGGATTTTCAGGGGATACTGAAGAATTGCTGGAGCTTGCGACCATGCGGATGCCGTTCGGAAAATATCAGGGGCAATTATTGATTGATCTGCCGGAACCGTACGTGGTCTGGTTTAGCGGCCAGGGATTCCCTGAAGGCAAGCTTGGCAGAATGCTGCAGACCGTGTATGAAATCAAAGTCAACGGGTTGGAGTACCTTTTCACGCCATTACGATAAGACCTGGAAGTCTGTCGGACTTAGGAAGTCGTAACGAAAATTCAGCTGGGCGAGGACAAATTTTGACGATTTTGCAGGTCAATAGTTATTCTATGGACCAAGAAAGCGGCTAAATCTGGTCCGTCCAGATGGATTTGCAGTAGATTTACCCTAAGTCCGACAGGCTCCTAGATGCCCTAAATATGAGAATGGTATGTAATTCAATACAAGGAGAGTTTGTTCATGGAACAAAGGAAGTTGGGAACAGAGGGACTTGTCGTCTCTTCGCAGGGTTTGGGCTGCATGGGAATGTCGGATTTTTATGGCCAGCGTAACGAAACAGAATCAATCGCCACCATTCACCGTTCCCTGGATTTGGGAGTAAATTTTCTGGACACCTCCGATATGTACGGCCCTTTTACCAATGAGGAACTGATTGGCAAGGCGATCAAAGGGAGACGCAACGGTGTCGTTGTGGCAACAAAATTCGGGATCATGCGCAGCAGCCAGAATAATTCGGGAGGCTGGGCGCCGATCACCGGTATCAGCGGCAGACCGGAATATGTCCGTTCCGCCTGTGATGCTTCGCTTAAACGGTTGAAGACTGACCACATCGATCTTTATTATCAGCATCGTGTTGATGCTGATGTTCCGATTGAAGAGACTGTCGGAGCCATGTCTGATCTGGTGACAGCTGGCAAGGTCCGATTCCTGGGGCTTTCGGAGGCCGGTGTGCAGACCATTCGTCGTGCCCACGCCGTCCATCCCATTACTGCTTTGCAGAATGAATACTCGCTCTGGACTCGCGACCCGGCGGATAGCGTGCTGCCGACCCTGCGGGAACTGGGCATCGGGTTTGTTGCCTACAGTCCATTAGGCAGAGGGTTTTTGACAGGTCAACTGAAGAGTCCCGATGATTTCGCGCCGGATGACTATCGGCGCAACTCCCCACGTTTTCA
>Ga0154406_1258_pt2 | contig 13957 bp, 15 predicted proteins | sample RifGroB2_FD_115910 | JGI IMG/M metagenome (GOLD analysis project Ga0154406, IMG submission 115910) | Geobacteraceae bacterium GWB2_52_12 | reverse complement strand
CCATTTCCAGGGTCAGGCCTCCCCCCCACTGGAAAAGGATGTGTGGTGCATAGACGATACTGACCGCCAGTGAGCAGGTCAGGCCGCCGCGCAGCCCGAACCAGATGGCGGACAGGATGATGGGAAGATAGTAGAAACGCTGGAAGATGTCGTGCAGGTAGTGAAGGTGCAGGGGTGTGAGATAGTGCAAAAGGCTGATCGCAAGAATTGAAAGGGTCAGCAGTCCTATACGTATGGCGGAAGATTTCATGTGTCAGTTATAACCCAGAGTTAAATTGTTCACAACCATCCGTATTCAAAGCTGCCCTGTCCCGGCAGAAAGGTACTTATGCCGGGACAGGGCAGAGCGTTAGAAATATTTCGCTCCGTTTTTAATATCTGCAGCGTTGATTGAGAGGGTGGTGCCGTTCACCTGGTGGGGCAGATAGCCGGGGTTGCAGCCTCCGGTAGCGTTGGGACTAAGGCGGTTGATGGCAAATTTCATGTTGCAGTTCTTGCAGTTCATCTTGTCGCCCAGTTGTTCATACCCCTTTTTGTCACGATAACAGGCATCGCAGGCGTCAAATGCGGTCTTCAGGCTCCCATCCGCGGACTTGACCACGAAAAAGGCGATCTCCTTTCCGTTATCCGTCAGCTTGTAGAAATGAGCTTTTCCGTCATTAACCTTTGAAACCGGTATTGAAACAACACTTCCGGTAGGTTTAACCTTCTCGTATTTGCCCAGGGAAAAGGCATACACGCTGATGATGCTGACCATCAAAAGTCCAATGACAACAACTGCTGCAATCCCATGTTTTTTTCTGTTCTGTGCCACAACGATCTCCTTTATCAGCTTCTGTTATTTGTGCCGCATCCGCCGCCTGTACCGCAGCAGCCGGATTTTGCCGCATTTTGCCCAATGGCCCTTCCTGTGATCTGTGTAAACTGTTCCGGAGTCACGACCGTTTGAATCGTGCTTTTGAAGCCGGTTTCATTTACCTTGTCGGCCAATGTTTCCGGCTTTGCTGCATGAGAATCATATCCGACAACGACCCAGCCCCCTGCCACGTCCACCTCCGTAACAGCAACCCCGCGCTCTTTTTCCAACGCCATGGAGATTTTACTGGAACAGCTGCTGCAGGTCATGCCGCTGGTTTGTAAAATTACAACCGAATCTACCGTTGCTCCGGTTCTGACATACAGTGCCAGTACGGTCAGCACGGTGGCCACCAGCAGAATAAGAACGATATTAATAACTTTATTTTTCATTGTGTCCTCTTATGGCTCCATCAGATCATGCTGTTCATGTAATCAAATAACATGCCAAAGGAATCTGGGCAGAAAATTGCTGTAATTGCAGTTTAGTTGATGCAGACAATGCAAAAAGCGATAAAATAGCGGAGAATATTCAACAGTAATGTCGGGTATTCCCCAGGGGGAGGGGGAGTTGATCCCGGAAACCTGCTCTCAATACTCTTTTTAACAAAAGATGCTATTTGGTGTTGACAGCTTTCTGGAACTGATGGTATAAACCCGCTTACCTTTTGCGTGACCATTTTGACCGGTCCTCAAAAAACATATTCCCCAATAGCTCAGTTGGTAGAGCAGGTGACTGTTAATCACCTTGTCCCTGGTTCGAGTCCGGGTTGGGGAGCCAAAAAACAGCAAGGGTTTAACCGATATCGGTTAAACCCTTTTTGTATGTGGTGCGCCCGGCAGGGCGCGTGGTGCGAAAGCACCATCGGATCATCTGGTGGCTGATTTGTGACGTGGAGGTGCAAGTCCTCTACGGAATCTGATGATCTCATCTCAAAATTGAATCTGCACCTTCTTTGCCCCGCCTTCGTCCTTAACCCATAAAAGAGTCTTTCTGGCACGTGTGCACCAATCGCGGACATCCTTCTCAAAGGTAGGACAATCGGCAATAACTTCCATAACATCACCCTGCTTCATTTTGACTGCCAAAACAGTAACCTTGAGTGTTGGTTGCGGGCATTTCATGCCTCGTGCATCGAGCAGGGTAACGGCCATGACTGAATCTCCTTTAGATATAGTTAAATTAGGACTGCAATTAGTTTCTTGAATGTTTCATTCCCTGTTTTCCTGTGTCAACTGGAGCGGCCCCAGCGTGCGCACCGTATCAACAACCTCTCCGATAACCCTGTGAAATTTTTCACCTTCACCTGCCGAGACATAATCCAAGCGACAGCGATCTTTTTCAATCCCCAACTGTTCCAGCATCAGGTTCAACATGCTGTGCCGCTGCAGGGCACGACAATTCCCTTCCTTGTAATGGCAGTCGCCCGGGTGGCAGGCCAGGATGATAACACCATCGGCACCCCTTTCAAAGGCTGAAAGGACAAATTGCGGATCGACCCTGCCGCTGCACATTACCCGGATAACCTGTACATTGGGGGGATATGGTGCCTGCATCCCGCCGGCCTTGTCGGCACCGGCATAGGAACACCAGTTACACAAGAAACCGATGATCTTTGGTTCAAAGACACCCTGAACACTCTGTCCGGTCATTTCAGAACTCCTTCGATCTCGGCCATAATCTGATCATTGGTGAAATGGTGGCCGGTGATGGCTCTGGCCGGGCAGGCCACCACACAGGTGCCGCAGCCGTGGCAAAGAACCGCGTTGATTTTGGAAATTCTGTGTTCTCCATCGAACGTGATAGCCCGGTACGGGCAGACCGAGATACAGAGGCGGCAGCCTGCGCAACGAGCTTCATCGACCTCGGCGTTAATCGGTTCGATCTCGATGGTGAGACCGGGCTGAAGACTGGAAAGTGCATACCCGGCCGTGGCCATCCCTTGCAGGATCGCACTGCGGACATCCATCGGTTCCTGGCAGGCGCCCGCCAGATAAACGCCCTTGAGGGTGCTCTGGGCGGCATCCATCCTTCCGTGCAGCTCCCGGAAAAACCCGAATGAATCCCGGCTGACATCCAGCAGCGTGGAAAGCTGCTCAGCGCCATCCGCCGGTATCACTGCCGGACAGAGAACCACCATATCGGCGGCGATGGCCTCCCCTTTAGCGCTGACCCGAAGTCTGTTGTCCTTCCCTTGAGTGACTGAAAGATCCCTGATGTTGTCGTAACGCTTCAGTGTGGAATTCTTATTCCCAACGGCATGGTTGAAAAGTGTAAAGGCCTCTTTGCCGGGGGTGACCAGTTCACGGTGATAGTGGGTGATGGTCGTGTCCGGTAACCTGGCGCTGATCAGATGGTTGAACTTGAAGGCGTACTGGCAGCAGATGCCGGAGCAGTAAGGCTTGTGCTCCGCATCCAGGCTTCCCACACAGTGAATGATGGCCACTGACAAGGGGGCGTTGCTGTTACTGGTCAGGATCTCTCCGCCGGTCGGTCCGGTGGATGACAACATCCGTTCCAACTGCATGGCGTCGTACACATCGGGCAGCGTGTTCATGCCCATGCCGATTACCTGCGAGGCGTCATACAGTTTTGAGCCGGTGGCCAGAATGATCGAGCCGACGCGGCGTTCGACAACTTCCGCCGCCTGATCCAGATCGACTACATCCTCGCCCATGGGGCAGGCATCCTTGCAGGCTCGACACTCTTCCCCCTGTGAGCGGACGCAGACCTCTTCCACCAGATAGGGGGCATTGGGGAGCGCGCCGGCGTAGGCAAAATCGATCGCCTTGCGTTCACTGGCGTCGCTGTTGAACACATTTTTCATGGTTGCCGGACAGACCGCTGTACACTCGCCGCAGCCGATGCATTCGTGCAGCGAGACATGGCGCGGCGCCTGTCGGATTTTGACGATGAAGTTGCCATAGAAGCCGGTTACCTCGATCACTTCCGACATGGTCAGCAGCTCGATCTTTTCGGCATGGTCACTGTGGAGAAGATCACCCATCAGCGGTTCAAGCATGCAGGGGGCACACTCCAGGGCCGGGAACAGCTCCTCGAAACGGACCGGTAGTCCGCCGATCACCGGGGTGCGTTCCACCAGCACCACCGATCGACCCGCCTCGGCCAGCGACATGGCGGCCTTCATCCCGGCCGGGCCGGCTCCGATCACGAGCGCATCAGGACAGACTTCCAGCTCCTTCTTTTCCAGCGGCTGCTGCAACCGAACCCGGCAGACCGCGCCGCGAATGGCCGTGATCGCCTTTTCGGTCGCCACTGTCGGATCTTCCGTGACCCAGGCGATCTGTTCACGGATATTGACCATCTGCATCAGGTAAGGATTCAGTCCCGCATTGGTCATGCAGCGCCGAAAGGTTGATTCATGGTCGCGGGGCGAGCAGGCCGCCACCACCACCCGATCCGGCTGTTCCATCCTCAAACTCTCTTCGAACTGTGCCTTGCCATCTTCCGAGCAGATGAAATCCACGGTTACAACATAGGGCTGATCCGGGAAGGAGCTGGTCGCCTCCGAAACCGCAGCGGAGCTGATCTTGTCGGCAATGTTGCTGCCGCAGTTACAGAAATAGATCCCGATCTTCATGCTGCCGCCTCCCATTCAATAATCTCCGCGATGATCCGGCTTACAGCACCCGGCAGCGCCGCCGTCACTTCGTCCGTAAAGCGCTCGCCGAACAGGTCGAACTCGCGGGCTTCGATACCCCAGAACGAGACCCGCTCGGGAAGCGGGACCCGGGCCATCAGTCCCAGGTCATAGGCGGTGGCAAAATCGGTGTCGTGGCTGGAAAAGGTATTTTTGGTGGTGACAAAATCGTGTGGATCAAAACGCTTGAGTGTTCCTGGAACAGCGCCGCTCAACATGGCATCCACCACCACTGCCCGCCTGAAGCCGGCCATGGCCTCCATCAGACGAATCCCACCGGTATGCAGTTCAACCACGGTAAGATCCATCTCCTGCCGCAATCGCTCCGCCACGGCATGTGCCACGGCAATTCCCACGCCGTCGTCGGAAAGCAGCGGATTGCCCATGCCGATGATGACGGTACCGGCGGTCATCCCTTCCTCCGCATCTCGCGCAGCAACTCGCCTTGGGGGTCGCGGATCGCTACGGTCAGAGGCATCTTGCCCGGCAGGAAATGGGTGGCACAGGAGAAACATGGATCATACAGCCTGAAAGCCATTTCGACCCGGTTGAGAATCGACTCCTCGGGGGCGTTGCTGGTAATCAACTTTTCAGCCGCCCGTTTGATCGACATGGAGATCGGGGCATAGTTGTTGGTGGTGCCGACGATCATGTTGATCTTGGTCAGCACCCCCCTTTGATCGGTTATATAATGATGGGTCAGGGTCCCCCGCGGTGCCTCAACCGAGCCGACTCCCTCGCCGACAAATTTGGCCGGATCAGGAATGTTGCGGGTTTCGGGGGAGGTGATCTCCGGGTCAAGCGCCAGCTCCAGCATGCGTTCCGCCGCGTAAAGCAGTTCGATCAGCCGTGCCCAGTGGGTGGCCAGGCGGTGATGGATCGGCTGGTAGCGGGCTTCTGTAATCCTTTTACAGCCGAAGGTCTCGTACATCCGCTGATATTCCTCGTTTGCCAGGGAGGTTGCCATGCCTTCGGAGATATTCAGCCGTGACAGCGGGGTAGCGGTATAGATTCCGCTGTCGATCCCATCAGTCAGACCCTTCCAGCCCACCTTTTTCAGATAGGGGAATTTAAGGTAGGTCCACGGTTCCACCCGCTCGGTAATATGCTCGCGGTAGTCGGAGGGATGGTATTTGACAAATTCCTGCCCTTCCGGATCCACAACCCGGATCATGCCGTCGTAGAAGTTTGTCTGGTTGGCGCTATCCACGGTTCCCATGGAGTAGGTGCGGTGCAGATAGATGTCGGAAGTGACCATCTCCAGATAGACCGGGTTCTTCAGGACGATCTTGTCGAACAGGTTCAGTGAAAAACGGGCAAACTCGACGTTTTTGCGGGCGCTTTCTTCGATCTGCGAGCGTTCCGCAGCAGTGATGGGGCGACTCCAGCCGCCTGGAATTCCGGCCACCGGATGGATCGACTTGCCCCCCAGAAAGGTGATGATTTCATGGTTGCGCTTGCGGCAGGCGATCACCTCGCCGGCCACCTCCAGGCCGACCTTGCGGGCTACCCCGAGGATGTTTCGCTCCGACGGCGGCGCATCCGGCCCGACAATGAAGTCCGGGCCGCCCAGGGCATAGAAGTGGGTGGTGTGATCGGTGACGAAAAAGGCCATGTAGAGCAGCTCGCGCAGCTTTTTTGCCACGGAGGTCGGCTCGGCACCGAAGACGCCATCCAGCGCCTTGGTGGCTGCAATATGATGCGCCTCGGGGCAGACTCCGCAGATCCGGTTGGTGATGACCGGCATCTCCTCGGCCATCCTTCCGACGCAGAACTGCTCGAAACCGCGCAGCTCCGGAATCTGGAAACAGGCATTCTCCACCTTTCCCTCATCATCCAGGAAAATATCTATCCGGCCATGCCCTTCCAGGCGGGTGACCGGATCAATCGTGATACGCGCCATAGCTATTTCCCCACTCTTCCGCCCAGTGTGGAACTGGCCAGGGTGTATTTGTAGAACAGTCCGGCATAATCCGGGATGGTGGACAGAAAGTCATCCACCCGCCTTGCAATTGCCTCTTCCGACAGGCCGGTGGTGTCGCCAATGTCCATGACCGAACCGAGCGCAGCCACCATCTTTGCCCCCTGGTCGCTGACCCCGTCCGGAGCGCCGTAGCAACCGGTGCAGGGCATATTGGCCTTGGTGCAGGGAGCGCCGCAGCCGCTACGGGTGGCAATCCCCATGCAGAGCAGTCCCTGCTCCAGCAGGCATGCTGTAGGATCAGGATAGAATTCATAGTTGCGGCGGAAGGCGGTTATCCGTTTATCTTGTTTTGTCCGATCGCAGTCGTCACAGACGGTCAGATCGCCGCAGCCGATGGTGCTCCCCTTGGGGGGCAGTTGGCCGGAGAGGATCACCTGGATCACATTCCAGATCTGGTGCGACTCGGGCGGGCAACCGGGCATGTAATAATCGACCTCCACCTCCTGGGCCAGATGCTTGACGCGTCTCAGCAGTGTCGGCAGATGAATGTCTCCCTCCGCAAAACTGGTCGTGCCGGAGGGGATGATTGCATCCGGATTTTCAACGGAGAGATTATCGATATAGATCGAGTGGAGCAGTTCTTCCCTGGTGGTGAAGTTGGCCAGGGCCGGGATGCAGCCACCTTTGGCGCAGGAGCCGAAGGCTATCAGCATCTGGGATTTCCGCCGCAGCAGGTGGGCCATCTCGATATTTTCCTGCGTGCGGAGTGCGCCGTTAAAGAGAGTCACACTGATGGCCTGGTCAGGAAGCGCCTCAATATCTTTGGTCTTGGTGTCCATCAGGCAGGGGCAGAACATGAAATCCAGCGCCGCATCCACGTCCAGGAGCTTCTCGTGCAGATTGGCAACGGCAATCTCGCAGCCGCCACACGATGCGGCCCAGTACACCGCAAGTTTGGGTTTCTCTGACATTTCAAGCCCCCTTTGTGTCTGTTACGGTAAAACGTGTCATCACCGATTCCTATTCCTATTTCATGCAGACCCGTCGAATCTCATGGATGTCGGTCAAACCCTGCAAAACCTTCAAGATGCCGTCCTGTTTCAATGTAACCATACCGTCGGCAATGGCCTGTTTCCTGATCATGGCGGTATCGGCCCGTTTCTTGATCAATTCCTTTACGTCGTCGCTACAGACCAGCAGTTCGTGGACACCAAGCCGGCCCTGGTAACCACTCTCCATACATTGGCTACAACCAACCGGGCGGGTCAGTACGATTTTAGCCCGGGTAACGCCGGCGGCGGTCATCAAATCCCCACCATATTCATCGATCAGAGCATTCAGTTCCTTGTCATCCGGCGTGTACTTTTCCAGGCAATGTTCACAGAGCCTTCGTGCCAGTCGTTGCGCCAGGACAAGCTGCAGCGCATCCGAAAAGCTGAACGGGTCGATCCCCATTTCCAGCAGTCGGGTAATGGTATCGGGAGCGTTGTTGGTGTGGAGCGTTGAAAAGACCAGGTGGCCTGTCAGGGATGCCTCAACTGCGATTGAAGCTGTTTCCTCATCCCGCATTTCACCGACCATGATGACATCCGGATCGAGCCGCAGGAACGAGCGCAGGGCTTGTGCAAAGGTAAATCCGATTTTCGGGTTAACCTGAACCTGGCGCAGTCCTTTCTGCGTAATTTCAACCGGGTCTTCGGCTGTCCAGATCTTGATTTTGGGTCGGTTTATTTGGGCAATGGCAGAGTGCAGGGTAGTGGTTTTTCCGGAACCGGTCGGTCCAACCACCAGAATCATCCCGTATGGATTGGTTATGGTCTCACCAAAGGCTTGCTGATTGGCATCACTGAGTCCCAGCTCTTCAAACGGGGTCGGTTCGCCGGTTTGTAGAATCCGGATGACTACGTCCTCCAGCCCACCCGCTGTCGGCATGGTCGCTACCCGCAACTCCACATCCAGCGGTCCGAATTTTTTGAAATTGATCTTGCCGTCCTGGGGCTTGCGTTTTTCTGCGATATCCAGGTCAGCCATGATCTTTATCCGGGATGGGAGGGCATACTTGTATTTGTGCGGTATGTGGAGATAATCTTCGCAACAGCCGTCGATACGGATCCTGACGACCACGTCCTCTCGGTCGGGATAGGGCTCAATATGGATATCGGACGCTTTTTTCATGTATGCGTCATAGATGATCTTGTTGACCAGTTTGACCAGGTTGCTGTCCTTTTCAGTGACCTGTTTGGCATCCGCTTCCGCGGCCGGTGCATGCAGGTCGTCATCCAGTGCATTCAGAAAGCTGTCGTCCAGCTTGATATCCATTTCCGGTTGCAGATTTTTAGCACCAGCTGCACTGGTATTGTAAAGCCTGTCCTGGAGCGCCATGATCTCGCTTTCCATGGCAATGACCGGCTGGATTATCAAGCGGATCAAATTTTCCAGATCCTTTAACTCCTGGGTTCCCAAAGGCTCGGCCATGGCGAGGATGATGGTCTCGCTGGTCTTGGATACCGGCACTATTTTATGTTGTTTGGCATAACCCGGATTGATGAGCTTGGCCAGAACCGGGATCGGCTGAATGGTGTTGATGTGTACAAACTGCAGATCATACTGAATGGCAAGGGCTTTTGAGGCAATTTCTTCATCGATGAATTCAAGGTTTTTCAGTACCGCGCTTACCGGCAGTTGCTCCTGTTTAGCCATCTCCGTGGCCAGCAATAAATCATCTTTCTCCACAAAACGGTACTTAAAGAATATTTCCTCCAAGCTCTGCCTTTTTCCGGTGCGCTCCAGTACCAGTTGAAGATCGGCCTCCTTCATGAAGCCCTGCTTTATGAAGTGGCGGCCAATGGTCTGATAAGGTGTGGTCTTTTTCTGCAACTCCAGGACCATGTTCAGTTGTTCCGGCAATAACAGCTTCTGTTCGATAAGGATCTCACCCAGCAGTTTTTTTTCAGCCATGGTCAAATCCCCTTTGCTTGGGATTTCCGTTCCTGAATCAGCAGCAAACCATCGGACTGGGTTGCTGTAACAGCAATTTTCTGATCGGCACGGGTTATCCGGAAGACTTTCTGCACCCCCTCCTGGAGCGCGGCACAGGCAAAAACGCCACCAGCGCCGGTTACAAGTTTATTGATGGTAATGATCGAGCCCAGCCCGGAACTATCCATGAAGCCGATCCGGTTCATATCCAGCAGTACGAAGCGAAACTTTTTCTCCATAAGTTTTTCCACCTGCGATTTTAAAAACTCCGTTTCGCTCGCGACAAGATTTCCGGTGGGAATCAGTATTACTACATCGTCAGCCATCTCGATCTTGAAATCCATAAACTCATCCTCCTTTTTCTGTGACAAATAACTGCAAATTCTCAATGAAATGGGCGCTTATCGATACGACATTATTCTAATTCCAAATCAAAGCGCCCTCTTTGTTGGCTCGTCTTCGGCTCCTCAACATACTGATTGTATGTCTTCGTCGCCTCAATCCTCGCCGCCTTGATAGCATCTTCGATTTGAAACTGGAATTACTTAAGCTTGAGCCGTTCTCAGCTCCTGAATCATCCGCAAGCCATCCGATCTGGTCGTCGTGATCGAGATCTTCTGATCTGCCCAGGTTACCCGGAAAACTTTCAGCACGTTATCATTGAGAGCAGCACAGGCAATGATTCCTCCACCATTGGTTACAAGTTTCCTGACAGCCATGACGGCATCAAGCCCGGAGCTGTCAATGAAATTAATACGGCTCATATCCAGCAGCATGAATAGAATGTTATTTTCAATCAGCTTTGCTATCTGCAAATTAAAGGAATCCGTTTCACTAGCTACAAGGTTGCCGGCGGGAATCAACACAGCCACATCGTCCGTCATCTCAATCTTTACGTCCATACAGCTGCCCCTCTAAAATTACAGACTGGTGGATTTATATAACTTCCAGATATTGCAAGAATCACGGTATTCATAATCAAAGCGATCGACGAGTTCCCGGATCATGTAGAGACCGTATCCACCCTCATCACGTTCCCGCATGTCTTCCTGGTCCAGTTCGGCCGCCGCAGTTACAGGATCGAAGTATGATCCGCCGCTTATCACGAACACCCTCAATTCTTTATCGTTCCATGCCACTTCCAATTTGACTGTTGTCGAGCCGGTATGCTCAACGGCGTTGTTCATGGCCTCATTCGCAGCCATTGTGATATCAGAGGCGCGTTCGGTGTCCACTCCAAAACATTCGGCGCAGATTCCCTGCAGCGCAGCGCGGGCTATGTCAACGTTTCTGAAATTAGCCTCAAACTCGATGGTCAGCATGCGTTCATTCATCATCAGAGTCTCTTGATCGCAAACATGGTCAAGTCGTCGTCAAAATTGTCGCCACAGAACTCGGATACTTCCCTGAGCAGGTTGGTTACCAGCTCAGCTGGCGGCACTTCAATCCTGGTCAAGGATTCAACCAGCCTGGATTCAAACTCTTCATTGGCGGTATTTTTGGCTTCTACAAGACCATCTGTATAAAGGAACAATGTGCTGCCGGGATGAAACGGGAATTCAAGCGTTTCCCACGAATCATCCGGATCCCAGCCCAGTACCGGTCCGGTCGACTCAATCGTTTCCATATCAGTGCCGTTAAGCAGGTAAACCGGATTATGTCCGGCCGAGACAACGCTTAATACGTTTTTTTCACAGTCCAGTGTCATGTAGGCAAGGGTCAGGAACATGCCGCTGTCCATCAGCATCTGGCAGAGCATGTGGTTGGCAGCGGTGACAATTTCCAGCGGGTTCCCCATGGTCTGCCCCAGAGAACGGAACATGCCGTTACAGACCGCCATTACCAGCGCCGATGAGGTGCTGTGACCGGAAATATCTCCAATCAGAAAGTGAATACTTTTATTGGTCTCCAGGGCGTCGAAAAAATCTCCGCCGATCTGATTGGAAGGCTGGTAATAGATTCCGGTCTGAAAACCCGACAACTGAAGTTTGATGGGTAGGATGTTCGCCTGTACCTTGCTTGCCAGCACCTGTTCTTTTTCCATCGCCCTGTTTTTCTGGGCCAGGTTTTCCATCAGCTGGATGTTGTGCAGCTTGAGCTGTTGTTTTTCCAGAACCTTTTCGACCGATATGGTGATGGTTTCATGGATGTTCTCATCCTTCATGAGATAGTCGTTGGCCCCTTTGTTGAGGGCCGAGATCGCCACGGAAATTTCGGTGTTCCCGGTAAGGATGATGATCGGAACCTCGGAGCCTCTTTTTCTGATGGCCTCGATCAATTCGATTCCGTTCATTTCCGGCATGTTCATATCAGAGATTACCAGCCTGATTTCCGGCTGTTCTTCCAGTTTTGTCAGGGCGGCCTTGCCATGTCCGGCTGTTTCCACCTGGTAACCCTCACTGTCGAGAATTTCCGCCAGCATCTCGGATACGAAAACATCGTCATCAACCACCAGAATCATGCATTTCTTAATTTCCATTCGTACTCTCCGAGCCAATAATTCGGTCTTCCGGGTGAATGATGACACGAGCAGTTCAAATCTTCAGGAGCATTTCAGGAAGGAGTCATCGTTTTTGACATTTTTGGAGCACACACCTGATTACGGCCGCCTTTTTTTGCAGCATACAGCGCCTCATCAGCCGCTTTGCAAATGGCAACCGGATCACTGTAGAGCGAGAGGGGAGCGACGCCGCAGCTGAACGTGCAGGAAAAGGTTTCTTCTTTGGATTGAAAACTGACGGCAGCGAAGCTTTCCCTCAACTGATTTAACAGGATGACTGCCTCGGAGAGAGAGCAGGAGGGGAGTATGATTGCAAACTCCTCACCTCCGAAACGGCCGACTATGTCGGCTTTGCGCACACGCTGACTGATCAGGCGGGCCAGTGCGATCAGAACGCGATCGCCAACCGGATGACCATAGGTGTCGTTCACCACCTTGAAATTATCTACATCAATCATCGCAAAGCAGACTTCCTCTTTCTTGCGTAGGGCATGTGCAATGGCCGAGTTCAGGTGATCCTTGGTGGTGGTATGATTGAAGAGACCGGTCATGCTGTCCCGCGCCATGCAGGATCGGATGATCTTCATTCGTTCTGCCCGGACAGCCACGGAGGAAATCAGGTGATGGGGCTTGATCGGTTTGGTCAGAAACTCATCTCCGCCAATCCTCATGGCCTTGAACTGCATGTCTGTGTCGGTTTCGGATGAGAGATACACAATCGGGATACTGATAAATGCGTCGATCTGCCGGATGGTCTTGGCCAGCTCAATGCCGTTGCAGCCGGGCATGTGCATGTCCATCAGAATAAGGTCCGGCTTGAACTCAAACAGTGGCGACATGGTCTGCAACGGATCGTTTACCGTCAGGGTGTTCATTCCCGCCTCCTGAAGTATCACAGCATGATATTCAGCCAGTTGGGGGTCATCGTCCACAATCATGATGCGGTATGGCTCCGGCTTGACCACAGAGGTGAGCGTGCTGAGGGTCGAGCAGAGATCGGTTATGTTGACCGGTTTGGTGAAATAGGCGCTGGAACCGGCACGCACGGCGGATAAGCGGTTTGTAAGGGAGTTATTTGATGAGATGAACAGGGTGGGAATAGGGTTTTCCCGTTCGGATTGGATTTTCTGCACGGTCTCCGCTCCGCCGGTCGGCAGATCGGGAAAGATCATATCCATGATAATGGCATCAGGCGGGGAATGCTGCACGGCATTGTACAACTGGTCCAATGTACCGAAGGAGACGACTTCGAAACCGAAGCAGCCTATCTGTGCAGCCAGTGCCAGTCGCTGAAACGAATCGTCCTCGCACAGATACATCAGCTTCTGCTCCCGGCCCGAAGTGGAATCAGCGGCCGTTGCCAGTTCCTGTATCTGTACCTCCATCCCCTGAGTCGGATCGATTGTGGCAATCTCATGTTCCATCTGGGAAAAATATTCCTGTAACTGCTGGTGCCAATATCTGTCGGGTGGCGTGTCTGACTGCAATGCCTCCTTTGCCAGCTGTTCTGCGGCCGCTGCACGCTGGCTTAATATTGACAGCCCGAACGAGGCGCAGGATCCTCTCATGGTGTGGATGCGGCGATGCAGATCTTCCAGTGCCGGGCCGCTTCCTTGCCCTCCCAGGGCAAAATTATTATAAGAGGAGCGGATCCCTTCCAGTTGCGCGGGGAGTTGCTTTGCATACGCCTCGCGGATCTTCTTGAGCTTGAATGCGGCGGATAAAACCTGAGAACTCATCTCCTACTCTCCTTGCATGTTATTGCAGTAGTGAACCGACTATTTCCGGCAGTGTCTCCTGCAACTGCTCATCTTTTGTCATGACGGCATCGATATCAGGATGGGCAAGCCTGAGGGGTGCGGCATCTTCTCCGGTTATGAGTACGAACGGCTGAGAGAACCCCTGCTGGCGCAGCTCCGCAAAAAGCTGAAGACCATCAATGAACGGCATGTTCATGTCGGAAACCACCATCCGTATTACAGGGTTTTCAGCCATTTTCTCCAGAGCATCCATGCCTCCTTCGGCAATTATGGTTTC
>Ga0154406_1143_pt1 | contig 14219 bp, 5 predicted proteins | sample RifGroB2_FD_115910 | JGI IMG/M metagenome (GOLD analysis project Ga0154406, IMG submission 115910) | Geobacteraceae bacterium GWB2_52_12 | reverse complement strand
GGACACCCTTATGGCGGCTAATCTGCTGGAAGAGAACGATCACCTCAAGCTTCGCGAGGCGTATCGTTTTCTCCGTTCGGTCGAACACCGGATTCAGGTGGTGCAGGAACGCCAGACCCACAATCTCCCGGCCAGAGAGGAAGAGATGCTGGCGCTGGCGCGGCGGAGCGGCTATCTGCGCAGCAATGGCCTGGAACGCTTTCGCGAAGTGCTGGAAGAACATCGCGGCCATGTTTCCTTCATTTACGGCACTCTGTTTCATTCGCGTGATGAAAAGCTGGATCAGGAGGTCCATCCGCAGGTGCTTTTTCTGCTCGATCCCAAGGCGGATTCGGATCTGGTCAAGGATATGCTCGCCGAGCGACATTTTGAGGATGTCGATCGGGCCTATGAAAATCTTCTCTCGTTGCGAAGGGGGCCGGTAAAAGCGAATCTGGTACAACGCAACCGCCGCCTTCTGGAAAAAATCACCCCTTTGCTGGTCCAGGAGCTGTTCGAGTCGCCTGATCCTGATCTGGCTCTTACCAATCTGGAACGCTTCATGGCGGTTATCGGCTCCCGGCCATCTTACTATGCCCTGCTGGCGGAAAACAGCTCCACGATAAAACTTTTGGTGTCACTGTTCGGCATGTCGGAATTTCTTTCCAAGATTCTGCTCAGCCATCCTGAACGGCTAGACAGTCTGGTCGCGCGGAGCGGAGCTTCCAATTTCAAAAAAAGGGAAACTATGCAGGATGAGTTGGATGCGCTGCTCGAACAGAGCGATTATTTTGAAGATCATCTAAATATTCTGCGCCGCTACCGCCATGAGGAATTTCTCCGCATCGGTCTGAATGACATCCATGGCCGCCTGCTGCAGGGGGAAGTTACCTCGCAACTCAGCCTGCTGGGGGAAATCTGTCTGGCGGCCGCATCCCGGCTTGCGGTCCAGGAATTGCGGCGTTTCGGCCGCCCGTCCTGGCAGCGCGAGGGATGTGCCACCGAAGCGCATCTGGCGATTATTGCCATGGGCAAACTGGGAGGGGGAGAGCTCAACTATCACTCGGATCTGGACATCATTTTCGTCTATGATCATCAGGGGTATACCGACGGCGAGAAACAGATATCAAATCACGAATATTTTGCCAAGCTGGCCCAAAAGATCATCTCAATCCTGACGATGCAGACCCGCGAGGGATATGTTTACAAGATCGACACCCGCTTGCGCCCTTCCGGGAATGCCGGCCCGCTCGTGACCTCGCTTGAATCCTTTCTGGAGTACCATCGGAAGGAATCCCAGATCTGGGAGAAACAGGCGCTTACCAAGGCCCGTGTGGTGCTGGGTGATGAAACGCTGGCCGGGCAGCTTCATGATATCATCCGCCAGACGGTTTACGGGACGACTATCGATGCTGCGGGAGTGCAGGAGATCCGCCGGCTGCGGATGCGAATGGAAAATGAACTGGCCCGGGAAACGGAGGGCAGCTTCAATATCAAAACCGGTCGCGGCGGTATGGTGGATGTGGAGTTTGCTGTCCAATACATTCAGCTGAAGGAAGGTTGCCGCTATCCGGAGCTGCGTACCACCAGCACGGTAACCGCCCTCAAGGAAATCAGCACACTTGGTCTGATTCCGTATGGCAACGCCAAAACGCTTCTGTCCGGGTACAAGTTTCTGCGAAAACTCGAAAACCGCCTGCGGATTATACACGACTATTCGGCCAATGATCTCTCCGGGACCAGGCTCTATCTCAACAAGCTGGCGCGGCGCATGGGGTATGATCACAAATTGAAAAATCCGGGAACTGACCTTATTTGTGACTACGAGGAGATTACCGGCAAGATCAGGGATGTGTTTGATCAGCTGTTCGTGGTTGAGGAGTAGAAAGTTTCCGTCCGGAGAGCGGTACTTTTCCCCCCTTGCGGCGTCAATCTTCGCTTTTGCTTGTGCAGCGTACCCATGTACGCTTCCGCGCAAAACCTTGATTTCCTTGCCAGGTGGAAAAATTACCGCTCTCCGAAACGTAAACCAGCAGTTTCTCAGAAGGAGCGGGCCATAAAGAAATTTAAAGCGCTCATACGCCGGCATCTGCTGCGGATACTCTTCGGACTTGTCCTCACGGCCATGTTTGTTTTCAACGAGGTTGGCCTGGTTGATCTCAGATTCACTGATCAGCTGGAGGCTCTAAGTTACGATTACCGGCTCAGGCTGACTATGCGTCATGAGATCGACAGCAGGATCGTTATCGTTGATATCGACGAGAAAAGTCTGGCCTCGGAGGGACGCTGGCCCTGGAGCAGAGACCGCCTGGCGCGGCTCATGGATCGCCTCTTCAACGAATACGGGGTTGCCGTAGTTGGATATGACGTCATCTTTGCCGAAAAGGATGCCAGTTCCGGTCTGGGAGTTCTGGAGCGCCTCGGAAAGGAGACGCTGAAAAACAATGACCAGTTCCAGGGTTCCCTGGATAAAATCCGTGAAAAACTCGATTATGACGCCATCTTCGCCCGGAGCATCAAGGGGCGCCAGGTGGTTCTTGGCTACTATTTCACAGATTTCGAAGGCGAAAATATACGCATCAATGGTGCGCTGCCTCCAGCGGTTTTTACAGCGGCAGACTTGCCCGGTTCAGCTGCCCTTACCGTAAAGATGACCGGTTACGGAGCCAATTTGCCTGAACTTCAGCAGATGGCCTCCACGGCCGGCCACTTCAACCCCTTTGTTGACCCCGATGGCGTCTGTCGCCGGATTCCGGCATTGATAGAATACAAGGGCAACTACTACGAGTCGCTCTCGATCGCCGTAGTGAGAACGCTTCTCGGATTTCCTCCCCTGACCGCCGGTTTTCCGGAGAGGGAAAAAGGAGGGGACTACCGCAAGATCGAGTGGCTAGGCATAAGTGATATGAAAATCCCGGTCGATGAACGGGTGACCGCCCTTGTCCCCTACCGTGGCGATCGCGGCAGTTTCAAATATGTTTCCGCGACCGATGTCATCAACGGCCGGGTCGGAAAGGATGTTCTTGAAGGCGCTATCGTGCTGGTAGGAACCACGGCGCCGGGACTCATGGATATGCGCTCGACTCCGGTCAGCGCAGTCTACCCGGGAGTTGAAATTCATGCCAACATGATCGCCGGGATTCTGGATCAGAATATAAAGCAGAAACCTGCCTATGTAGTCGGAGCCGAAGTTGTTATCCTGCTTGTCAGCGGATTGGCCCTGTCGCTGTTTCTGCCGCTGCTGTCGCCAATCAGGTCGATGCTCCTGACGCTGGCAATTCTGACGGCGGTCTGCGCCTTGAATGCTGCGGCCTGGCAGGCAAACATGGTACTTCCCCTGGCATCGACACTGACGTTGCTGTCAAGCTTGTTCGTGCTCAACATGACCTACGGTTTTCTGGTCGAGGCGCGCTCCAAACGCCAGATCACCGGCCTTTTCGGGCAGTACGTGCATCCGGAGCTTGTTAATGAGATGAGCCGGGAGCCTGACCGCTTCACCATGGAGAGCAAAAGTCTTGAGATGACGGTGCTTTTCTCCGATGTCTGCGGCTTTACCGCCATTTCGGAGCAGCTCTCACCGGCCGATCTCTCGGCACTCATGAACGAGTATCTTTCCGCGATGACGGAAGTCATACAGAGACATCGCGGCACGATTGACAAGTATATCGGGGATGCTATCATGGCCTTCTGGGGGGCCCCTCTGGACGACCCGGAACACGCCGTTAATGCGGTGCTGGCGGCAATTGCGATGCAGGAACGCGCAGCCGTGCTGCGCGAGACCTTTGCAGCCAGGGGCTGGCCGGGACTCTACCTGGGAATCGGCGTCAATACCGGCGTCATGAACGTGGGAAATATGGGGTCAAAGTTTCGTATGGCCTATACGGTCATGGGGGATACGGTTAACCTGGGGTCACGGCTTGAGGGGCTTACCAGGTTGTATGGGGTTGACATTATCGTTGGCGAGGATACCCGCGGCCGTCTCCCGGATATTGAATTTCGTGCTCTGGACAGGGTGCGCGTCAAAGGCCGAAACGAACCTGTCACAATCTATGAACCGCTGGGCCGGCAGGGTGAGCTTGACAAACCGGCTGTCGAGGAACAGGGGTTGTTTGTCCATATGCTTACTCACTATCACGCCTGCGAGTGGGATGAATCACTGGTACACCTGAATGAACTGTTGCAGCTGAATCCGGAATCGGTGCTCTTCAGGCTCTATGCAGACCGGATCGAACATTATTTGCTGGAACCTCCGCCACACAACTGGGATGGCGTTTTTACTCACAAGATGAAGGGATGAGCCGGTGATGCTTCAGTTCAATGCGGATATATTGATGGTTACAGGGAGATGTTGCGTGAGTCACTTTATTAAACTGCTGCATGTCGGATTAATACTTCTTATCGTTGCTTTCCCGCCTGTTGCGGGCGCAGAGGTTACCGCTCCATCAGGCAAGCTTGAACCCGCAGCAGTCACAGACATTCCCCGTTTCGATATTGCCAATTACAAGGTTGAGGGCAATACAATTCTCGATGCGGTAAAGATAATTCGTATTCTTACCCCGTACACCGGAGTGCAGCGTGATTTCGGTGAAATCCAGAAGGCCATGGAACGCCTTGAAAAGGCATACCACGATTTGGGCTATACGATGGTGACGGTTATCCTGCCGGAACAGGAACTGACGGGGGGTGAGGTCCGCCTCCAGGTAATCGAGCCCAGGGTGACGGAGGTCAAGATCAAGGGTAACGTCCACTTTGATCGGGAAAATATTATAGCAGCTCTTCCAACCCTGAAGACCGGAGTCACTCCAAAGATAAATGCGATCTCGGAAAATCTGAGGGCTGCCAATGAAAATCCGGCCAGAAAGATGATCCTTCAATTCAAGGCGCAGGAAAAGCTGGAAGATCTGCATGCCGAGCTTCAGGTCACGGATCAGAAACCGTGGAAGGTGAATCTCAGCGGTGATAATACCGGCAGTGCAGCCACCGGCCGTTACCGCATCGGCCTCGGGTTTCAGCATTTCAATCTTTTTAACCGCGATCATCTTGCCGCGCTTCAATACACTACATCTCCCGACCATCTCGACACGGTTAAAATAGTGAGCGGTTCCTACCGGTTACCGTTGTACCGGCTGGGGGATACTCTGGATGTATTCGGCGCATATTCCGATGTGGATAGCGGCACCACACAGATTTCCGGCACCGACATCCTGGTGAGCGGAAAAGGGGTTGTCTCCGGCTTTCGTTACAACATGACCCTGCCTAGATTCGGAGCGTATGAACAAAAGCTGATCGGCGGCATGGATTACCGGCTGTACGATAACAGCGTAATTTTACTCGGTACGGAGCTTGCGGCAGATGTGGTTGCCCATCCTCTGAGTATTACCTACGGCGGAGTGTTGACGACAGAACCCGTTGTGGCTGATGGTGCTCTTGGCCTGCTCTACAACATACCCTGGGGGAATAAGGGTGAAAAGGCTGATTTTATCGCAGCCCGCAGCGGCGCTGCAGCCGACTATCTGATCTTGCGCGGCGCCCTTAATATCATGTACCGCCCGGGATATGACTGGATAGTCCGTGTCGCCTCCAACGGACAATTTACCAATGATCGGTTAATTTCCGGAGAGCAGTTCGGTTATGGCGGTTCGGTTGTTTTAAGAGGCTATGAGGAGCGGGAAGAATTCTGGGATGCCGGGCTTAGCGGCAGCTTTGAGGTCTATTCTCCTGATATTGCGGGGCGGATGAATATTCCGGCCAGTCAATTGCGGCTTCTTGGCTTCTTTGATGCCGGCGGAGGATATAATCTGCGCCCGGAGGCGGGCGAAGATCGTGGCAACTCCTCGCTTAGAAGCGTTGGCGCCGGATTGCGTTTCGGATACGGTGAAACCTTCAGTTTCACCATGGACTGGGGATATGCACTCGATGCCTCGAACCAGACCAGGCGCGGCGACAATGCAGTGCATTTCAAAGGGCAGGTCTCGTATTAAAGTCAAAGCCAGCCCTCCGGACTCAACCCTCGAAATGGGAGGTTTGGAGAGTTGGCCTGTAAGGACGAAGAAAAAAGGGGCATTGAAATGAATAAAGCCTATCGAATTATCTGGAGCAAAGCCAAGGATGCCTGGGTCGTCACCGCCGAAACCGTCAAAGGAAAAGGCGGGCCGGGGCCGGTAACGGTCACTGCTCTGATAGCAGCCGCTTCTCTGGCTCTTGCCGTAACTGCCTCCCATGCCCTTCCGACCGCTCCGCAGGTTGTCAGCGGCAGCGCCGCCATCAGCACCAGCGGCACTGCCATGACAATAACCAACTCTGCGGGCGCCATCATCAACTGGCAGGGATTCTCCATCGGTCAGGGGGAGAGTACCCGTTTCATCCAGCCGTCAGCTGCAAGTGCGGTACTCAACCGCATTACCGGCGGCGATCCCTCCAAAATATTCGGGGCACTGCAATCTAACGGCAAGGTGTTTTTGATAAACCCCAACGGCATTCTTTTTGGCGCCGGTTCCCGCGTCGATGTAAACGGCCTTGTCGCTTCAACTCTTGACATCAGTAATCAGGACTTCCTCGCCGGCCGGATGAAATTCAGCGCCGGATCTGTGGCAGGCAAGGTTGAGAATCAGGGAGAGATCATCACTCCCGGTGGCGGCCAGGTCTACCTGATCGCCCCGGATGTCACCAACAGCGGAGTAATTACCGCCCCCAACGGTGATATCCTGCTCGCCGCAGGAAGGGAAGTTCTGCTGGTTGACAAGAACAACCCGGAAATCGCCATGGTGGTCAGCGCGCCGGAGAATCAGTCCATCAATCTTGGCACGCTTGTGGCCGATGCCGGCCGGATCGGGATGTATGGCGGCATTGTTCGCCAAAAAGGGCGAATCAGCGCCAACAGTGCGGTGAAAGATGCCAGCGGGCGGATATTTCTGAAGGCGACGAAAGAGGTTGCGGTTGAAGCGGGGAGCGTCACCACAGCCAATGGCCCTGACGGCGGCAGCATCGTGGTTCAGGTCGATGAAGGCACGGCTTTGGTGAGCGGCACTGTTGAAACCAAAGGGATTGATGGTGTTGGCGGTACGACACACCTTCTTGGCCGGCAGGTGGGGCTTCTTGACGATGCTCTTGTTGATGCCAGCGGCACCGTAGGCGGCGGCACAGTGCTGGTGGGAGGCGACTATCAGGGGAAGAGTCCGCTCGTGCAAAATGCCGGAGCCACCTACATGGGGAGTGATGCCGTTATTAAGGCCGATGCTGTTGATAACGGCAATGGCGGCAAGGTCATCCTATGGGCCGACGACACAACCCGGGCTCATGGCTTCATCTCTGTCCGCGGCGGCGCAAACGGCGGCGATGGCGGGTTTGTGGAGACTTCAGGCAAGCGTTTTCTTGCCGCCACCCGTGCGCCTGACGCTTCGGCGCCCAAAGGCAAAGGCGGCATGTGGCTGCTTGACCCGAATGACATAACAATAGTAGCAGGCACAGGCGCGACGAATATGGCCGGTGCGCCGAGCGCATTTTATTCTACAGATGACGCGGCTACTATCGGCGCTACAGATATAGAAACGGCTCTTGCCAGTTTCAACGTTTTCGTAACCTCGATGTCGAACGGCACTAATTCAGAGGCAGGCAACATATATGTGACTGCGCCGATAACCTGGACTACGGCAAACACTTTGAGTCTGGTGGCGGAGAATAATATTTCTGTTGGCGGCGCCATCTCCGGCACAAATGCAGCACTCGCCCTTGTCGCAACTAACGGGACTGTTACGCAGAGTCAGCCGATATCTGTGAATAGCCTTGTTATCAGTGCAGCTGACGGAATTATTCTGTCCGGCGCGAACACAGTCAACAGCTTCAATGCAACCAACACCGCGTCCGGAGGCATTAACTTCGTCAACACCATGCCGACTCTGATGATCGGCGCGGTGACGCAGTCCGGGAGCGCTCCTGTCGTTATCGAAAACACCGGCAACATCAGCCTCGGGCAGATTGATGGCGGCGGCAACGTGGTAACGCTTCGCGCCCATTCCGGCGCCATTACCGATGTCAACGGTTCATCCGACAATGTCATTAATTCTTTCCGTGTTGACTTTAACGATGGTTCAACGATAACCCCTACAGGTGTTGGCACGTCCGGCGATGCGATAGAGATTTACAACGCTGCCGGCGATTCCAAAGTCACGGCACAGACCAATACCGGCGGCATCTACATCGAAAAAACTTCAGGCACGTTTGCCGTTGATCTCCAGGGCATTGCCCACACCGGCAATACAACAGGTGACATCGTCATCAAAAGTAATGCCGGAATAAAAAATAGCGCCGGCCTGGTTACCAGTGCCGGAAACAATGGCAATGTTACCCTGGAGAGTCTCGGCGGCCCCGGCTTTGTTACTGTCAACGCACCGATCAACAAGGCCGGTACGGGCACCCTGACACTCCGGAGCTACACAGGTACCAACATCAATATTGCGAGCAACATTTTCGGAAACGCCGGTAATGTTCTGATGGATTCCGGCAGTGACATAAGCGTTACGAGCGGGAGTATTTCCGCTAACAATATCGTTTTAAGTGCCGGTAACAGTATCGCCGATTCTGGAGTGATAACCGCCGATACGCTTAAAATAAGTGCCGGCGGGAATGTCAGTCTGACCGGCGCCAACATGGTCAATACCGTTGCGGCGGCCATGCCGGCTTTCGGGAACCTTGCTTTCTACAATAACAAGTCACTTGTGATCGGTACCGCCGGAGGCACGAACGGCATAGATTTCAGCAACAATGGCTTCAGCACTATCAATATAAAAACCACAACGGGAGACTTGACGGTGTCCCAGCCGGTGAATGCCGGGCCGATGGGTGGAGGGCTGGTTACGCTCGATTCAGCAGGAACACTGAATCTGAACAGTGCCGTCACGTCGAGCTACAACGCAACACCGGGCTCGATCAAGCTGAAGGCGGGTGCGGGGGGTGTGTCGAGCACGGTGGGAGGGGTCATTTCAGGAAACCTGGAAGTGGTTTCCGGCGGAGATGTTTTTCTTGATCTGGCGCCCAACGTCGTCCCGATACTGTCAGCCAGCGTGTCGAGTGGCGGGTTCTCGTTCAACAACTCAGGCAGCTTTGCCGTCGGAATATCCGGAGGCACCACAGGCCTGACTGCCGCTGCTGGCGACATTAACCTTAAAGCAGGCAGTCCGGATGCTCTTCTGACCATCGGTCAAAACGTCCAGGCAACCAGCGGCAGCGTTTTTTATGTGGCTGACAATCTTGCTCATAACGCATTCACCACAACTTCCGGCAGCCCAGGCAATTTTGTCGAGGTAAAGCCTTACACTGCGGCAACCAACATCGAGTTCTCGCCTCTTGCCGATGCTGCGGGCTATTTGCGCCTCTCCAGCGGTGAACTGAACTTTTCCACTCCGCTGCTGAAGGTGGGCAACACCGTAGTGACCGGTAATATAGCAATAAATGAGGCAGTTACGCCGGTTGCCTTCAACACCCTGAGCTTGATCACCAGCGGTTCCATCAGCCAGAGCGCCGGTAGTGCCATCACAATATCCGGTCTGAATGCCGATGGCTGGGGCGGAGTGTCGCTCACGGAGGCCAATGCAGTTAGCTATCTGGGAGGGCACACGGACTCCAGTAATAATTTTGTTTTCAACGATACCATCGCGCTTACCGTTAAAGAGGTGGACACTCAAAACGGTATAAACAGCTCCAGCGGCAATATCACACTGACCTCAGCCGTTGATATAAAAAATAATATCGGCAGCCCGATTATCTCAACCGGCGGCACACTGACTGCCAACGCCGTATCCGGGATAATTCTGAATGGAAACAATGCAGCGGCTACGGTGGTTCTGAACAATTCCACAAGTGGTGACATTATCTATGATGCCACCCAGGGCAGCCTTTCTGTCTCGGCTTCAAATGTGTCTACTGGTGACGTAACCATAGCAAACAGCGGTTCGCTGGTGGTTAACAACGTCGTCACGGGGAGCGGGACTGTAACGCTCAGCGGCTCAAACAACGTTACGCTTGACACCGCCAGCACCAGCGGTTCAGTTGATGTTACCAGCTCGACAGGAAGTATTCTGGATGGCAACGGAGCTTCGACGAATATTACCGCAAACGCTTCAACTCTTTCAGCCTATTCAGGCATAGGAACATCAGGCGATTCACTGGAAACTCAGATTTCCGTCTTGACTGCCTTGAACAGTATGACTGGCGGCGTCTATCTGAACAACAGCGGCGCGCTGAACATAGCCAGCATCACGGCTTCTGCCAGTAATATCAAGGTTGGGAATACCGGAGGGACGCTCACCCTGCTGGGCCCTGTTACCGGAGATACCATCACCCTGTTCTCGGACACGTCATTTTACAACAGTTATGGCACTGGAGCACTGGCCGCCGGTACCCGCTGGCTGGTCTGGTCTGCCAATCCGGCGGCAGATACGCGGGGCGGGCTTACCTACGACTTCAAACAGTACAACGCCACCGAGGGTGTTACAGCAGTAGCGCAACCAACCGGCAACGGCTTCCTGTACAGCCTGGCTCCAATAGTCAGCGCCAGCCTGACCGGTACTGTCTCCAGAACTTACGACGGCACCCTCGCCGCAACCCTTGACGCAGCCAATTACAGCGTCTCCGGCGCCGTAGATGGCGACACCGTGGTGTTGAGCAATCCGGTTTCAGGAAGTTATGATACCAAAGATGTCGGCTCCGGTAAAACCGTCACCGTCAGCGGCATTTCCGTAGCCAGCGCAAACAATGGAGGTATCCCGGTGTCCGGATATGGTGTCGCCAGCAGCAGCGCCAGCGGAGCGATCGGCACTGTCACCACCAAACCCCTGACCGTAAGCGCCACCGGCTCCAACAAGGTCTATGACGGCAACACATCTGCCACAGCGTCGCTGTCCGATGACCGCGTTTCCGGCGACATCCTGACGCTTGGCGGCACAGCCAGCTTTTCCGACAAGAACGTCGCTGCCGGTAAAACCGTCTCCGTAGCCGGAATCAACGTTAGCGGCACTGATGCCGCCAACTACTCATTCAACACCACGGCAACCACGACGGCTGATATCACCGTCCGTCCGCTTTCGACCTGGATTGGCGGAGCATCCGGTCTCTGGTCAAGCGCTGTGAACTGGGATGCGCTTCCTGATCTTTCGAATGTTCAGGCGGTTTCAATACCCGCCGGCAGTACCGTGACTTATGACGCCTCGGCCGGTACCACCAATCTTTCTTCACTGACCGCTGCCGGGCTTGGCATTACCGGCGGAAATCTGACAATTGCCAGCGCCCTTGCGGTCAGTTCCAGCTTCAGCCAGACGGGCGGTACGCTGAGCTTTGGAGGCGGTGCCAGCGCAACTATCACTCAAGCCAGCGGCAATTTGAGTGTCCCGGCCATGACAGTCAGCAGCCTGACTCTTGCTGCATCTGCGGGCGCCATTTCGCAAACCGGCCCGATCATAGCAACATCGCTGGACACATCCTCAACTAATGGAACAGTTTTGACCAGCTCCAATCAGGTCTCTAATTTCACAGCATCCAACAGTTCAAGCGGCAATATTGAACTGACCAACACGGCATCGCCCCTTAATATCGTCGCGATAACACAATCAGGCGCCGGAGATGTTGTCATCAACAACACCGGCGCCACAATAACCGGCGCTTCTCCGGTCACATCCACCGGTTCGGTTACCTTGACAGCTAACAGCCCGCTGACCATAGGAAGCGGCGGGATAACCGCCGGCGGCAATGTCACTTTGACAGCCGGTTCAAGTGGCGCTGGCGCAACAGGTGACATCCTGACGATAAACGGACCTGTGTCAGCCACAGGCAACATAACGCTCTCTGCCGGAAACGCCATTCAGGGGACCAGTGTGCCGTCCGGAGGCAATGTGACCTCAACCCCGGACACCAACGGTGTCAGTTCTCCCACTACTCCAACTACGGTTGAGCTTGCTCCGACAACGACCCAGATCGTGACGGAATCAGATTCGATAGAGACCACCCCGGTTGCCCCTACCGGACTAATTCTTGTTGCTTTGGCAGAACCGCAGGAGGAGCCACAGTCAACATCTACTTCGGATGGCACTTCAGTGCAACAGCCGGGAACTTTGACAGAAGACAGTAGTGTAACAGAGGAAAAAGACGATAAAAACGGTGAAGGTAAAGATAGCAATAACAAGGAGTCGCAGAAGACTTCCGAGGACAAAAAAGATGCCAAGCCCAAGAAAAATTACTGTAACTAGCCTGCTTGTATCCGGTCTGCTACTCTTGACAACCACCCTGTTTGCCGGGGAGGCCGCTACTATTACCCATGTTTCCGGCCCGCTTGCTGTTCGTAAGACTGGTGGAGCGACCAAGGCGATTTCGATCGGCTCAAAGATTGAAGAGGGTGATACCGTTATTACCGAGAAGCGAACTTATGCCCGCCTCAAGTTTCATGACGGCAGCGAGGTGACTTTGAAGCCGAATAGCCAGTTCAAGGTTGAGGCCTTCAGTTTCGACAAGGAAAAACCCAAAAATGATTCAGCCTCCCTTAATCTGATAAAGGGCGGCCTGAGAACCATTACCGGCCAGATCGGCAAGAGGGGCAACCAGGACAGCTACCGGATGAAGACTCCTGCTGCTACAATCGGCGTTCGTGGAACTATCTATGATGCTCACTTCTGCCTGGGTGATTCATGCGGAGCCATCAAACCCGGTCTCTATCTCGCTGTGAGCAACGGCAGTGTTGTGATAACCAACTCCGAAGGAAGCCAGACCACTCTACAGGTAAAAGCCGGTCAATATGTCTACGTACAAAATCCTGTAACACCGCCGGTAGTGCTGCCGGTCAAACCTGATCTCCCTTTCAATCCGCCACCGTCGGTCGGTGCGAACGCTTCGGGAAAATCTGGTGGCAATCAGGGTGGCGGCCGGAGTATGGATTGTGAAGTACGGTAAGCAGGAGAATTCATGCTCAAAAATATAATCTGCAAGAGCCTCATTCTTTGTGTCCTTTGTTGCCTGCCGCTACCGGCTTTTGCAAGCGAGGCCGATTTTGAAAAGCGGATGGCGCGTGGCGTAGCGGCTCTGGAGGTGGGAAATGCTGTGCTTGCGCAGGAAGAATTTCGCGAAGCCCTCAAAGAGCATCCCACCGATCCGGAGGCTTCGCTGTATCTTGCCATCGCCCTCAACAGGGCCGGTGACCCGGCTGCGGAGCCGGCATTGAAAAGAGCGCGGAGGCGGGATCAGGCAAATCCGAGGATCAATTTTGAGCTGGGAACCTTCTACTATAATCGTACAATGTTTGATGAGGCTGTTGACTACTTTGAGAATCTGCAGGCCCAAAAACCCGAACCCGGATTGAAAGCGGCGGCAGAAGCGTTCCTTGCCGATATCCGGGGGCAGATCGGTGGCAAGCGTTGGGGAATCACCTTGACGGGCGGTATGCAGTATGACACCAATGTGCCCCTGGCTAATGCCGGAACTGCGCTCCCGCCGGGGATCGACCGCAGGAGCGACTGGCGTGAGGTCTTAAACCTCGGCATCACCGGCGTGGCATACAGGGATAGCCAGCAGGAGTTAAGCGCAGGCTACTCTCTGTACCGCACTATCCATTTGCAACTGAGCGAGTTCAACCTTACCCGGAATCTGTTTGACATCTCCTACAAAAGGCAGATTTCGCCGAAGTCTTTAGCGAAGGTAAGTGGCGGTATTGAATATATAGACCTGGGCGGGAACAGGTTTGTCAGCAGTTACAACGTCACTCCTGGTCTGCAGACCGCATTCAAGGAAGGAATGACAACGGCGATGGATTTTCGTTTTCGCAACTCCACCTTCAAAAACTCAACCATCTTCCCTGCAAACACCGATAGAAACGGTTCCTCTTATTCGGCTTTACTCAGCCATCGTCAACGTCTCTCCGAGCTTTTCACCATGCGCCTCGGATATACTCTGAACCTCGACCTGGCAGACGTTGATGCCTGGAGTTCGCTCTCTAATACGGGAAGTGCCGGGCTTGCAGTGTCTCTGACAAACAGGCTTCTGTTTGACGTTTCCACGGAGGCGTCACTCAGAAAGTATGATAAAATTCAGACCGGAGCGCCTGAAATACGCTCCGATGCCACCCTCACCGGCGCAGCTACGCTCACCTGGCAGACCTTTGAACAGATCGGCGTCTCAGTCGGGTATCACCACATCGCGAATTCTTCAAATATTTCCGGCTATGATTTTACCAGGGGAATCACCAGCATGCTCTTCCAGGGAAA
>Ga0154406_1116_pt1 | contig 14387 bp, 10 predicted proteins | sample RifGroB2_FD_115910 | JGI IMG/M metagenome (GOLD analysis project Ga0154406, IMG submission 115910) | Geobacteraceae bacterium GWB2_52_12 | reverse complement strand
TCTGCTGGCCGTTTCCGGTGTTAGTTTTTACAGCCTCCAGGTTGGACCTGCCTCACATGAGATTACGACCCTTTCCCTGCCTACCGGCTTGATAGATTTGACTGAACATCTTGGCGATTTTTCTGATACGGCGGCACTGGTGGCCAACCTCGATCTGGTCATATCGGTTGACACTGCTGTTGCTCACCTGGCCGCGACGATGGGGAAACCGGTCTGGACCATGTTGGCGCATACGCCGGATTGGCGCTGGATGCTTGAGCGGGACGATTCTCCCTGGTATCCCACCATGCGGCTTTTCCGCCAGCCGCGGCCAGGAAATTGGCAGCCGGTTGTAGGTGCGATTGTCGGGGCTCTCCGGCAACAGTCGTCACCGCAGAATAACAACCAGTCCGTCTCTGCCGAGGTGCTGGAAGCCGCTTTCCAACAGGCGTTGGTGATGATTGAAAGCAACGATCCGGGCGCGGCAATAGAGGAACTGCGCACCCTCCTCCTGCATCTGCCGGATGAGCAAGCGATCTGGTTCAATCTGGGACGGGCCTATGATCTGGCGGGGCGGGTGGCTGAATCAGAACGAGCCTATCGACAGGCTCTCTCGGGTAATCCCGTTAGTTCGGCCATCTGGTACGCTCTCGGTGATTTGAAATTGAAGCAGAAGGATTACCCGGAGGCAGAGTCTTGTCTGCGCAAGGCGCATGAATTGAAGCCGGAATCGGTCGAAATTCTGCTGAGCCTCGGCGGTTCCCTGTCAGCGCAGCTCAAAACCGCGGAAGCCCTTGATAGCTGCAAGCGGGTTCTTGCTGTCAGGCCCGATTGTTCCGAAGCACGTTACAACATGGGCTTTCTTCAACTCCGCGGTGGAGATTACAAATCGGGTTTTGTAAACTTCGAAGCCCGATTAGACATCCAAAAATTCGATGTCGACTTCCGCACCTATCAACAGCCACGCTGGGACGGTTCCCCGTTGAACGGCAGGAGCATTCTGATCTTCGGTGAGCAGGGCATGGGCGATGTCATCCAGTTTGCCCGTTATATCCCGCTTGTGGCGGAGAAGGGCGGCCGGGTCGTTTTTGAGGTAGACCCGCCACTGTTGCCGTTATTCGACCGGTTTCCTGGTGTTATGAAGCTTGTGCCGAAATCCAAGACTCCGCCAGAGACAGATGTCTATATTCAGACTCTCAGTTTGCCCTACCTTTTCGGCACTACCTATGACACGGTTCCAAAGCAGGTTCCATACCTTGTGCCGGATGCTGCGAAAGTGGCGCGCTGGCGGCAGAAACTGGCTGAAGATGCTGGTTACCGTATCGGGCTGGTATGGCGAGGCAACCCGCTTAATCCTCGCGACAGCCTGCGCTCCTGCTCTCTGGCAACCTTCGCTCCGCTGGAGGAGCTTCCACAGGTAACTTTTTACAGCCTGCAGGTTGGTGCCGCGGCGAAAGAGGCTGCATCTCCACCAGCCGGTATGAAGCTAATCGATCTTTCAGCTGAATTGAAGGATTTTCCCGAAACTGCAGCGCTGATTGCCAACCTTGATCTGATCATAACTGTCGATACCGCCGTTGCCCATCTGGCGGGTGCAATGGGAAGGCCGGTCTGGGTGATTCTTCCGGAAGATCTTGACTGGCGCTGGCTGCAGGGGCGCAGTGATACCCCTTGGTATCCCAGCATGCGACTATTCTGTCAGGAGCACCAGGATGGCTGGAGTCTGGTTCTGCAGCGGGTAAAGGCGGCGCTCGAGCAGCAGCTTGCGGAAAAGGCTGGCCGTGGCGGGCAGATTGATATCGAGAAGTGTTACCAGCAGGGGTCGCAATTGAAGGAAGCCGGTGATCTCGCCAGTGCCGAAAGCTGTTTCCGGATGATTGTCGAGCAGTATCCCGATCTGCCGGATCCGCAGCATAGCCTGGGGGTCGTGCTGCAGATGCAGGGGCGCCCCCGAGAAGCTGTAAAGCATTACAAGGCTGCCGTGGCCCAGGATCCCGGTTTTGTACAGGCGCTCTACAACCTTGCCAATGCTCTTGTGCAGGCCGGCATGTCCGGTGAGGCGATTAAGGTTGCACGGGAAGTGATCCGCCGCGATGCCGCGCACGCCGATGCCCACTGGCTGCTGGGCATGCTTTTGCTTCTGCATGGAGACTATCGCGAGGGGTGGAAGGAGTATGAGTGGCGCTGGCAGGCCAAAAAGTTCCTCGCGAAAATCCCTGATGTAGGTCGCCCGCTATGGGATGGTTCGCCGCTGGAAGGTAAGACCCTGTTGATCCAGATGGAGCAGGGGCGGGGCGACATGATCCAGTTTGCCAGATTTATTCCGATGGCGGCGGCCAGGGGTGGAAGGGTTGTCGTTAGGGCCGTGCCTGAACTAATTTCGCTGTTGTCAACCGCTGCAGGTGTCAGCCATGTGGTGGATCAAAACGGGTCTTTACCCGATTTCGACGTCTATATTCCGGCGATGAGTTTTCCATATGTACTGGACATAACTCTTGAGTCACTCCCTTCACAGACCCCCTATCTCCTGCCAGATTCCCGGAAAGTTGAAATGTTTGATCGGGAAATTCCTGCTGATGGTCTGTTCCGTGTCGGCCTGGTATGGCAGGGCGCATCTGAAAACAGGGATAATTCCAACCGGTCATGTGCTGTGGCTGATTTTCAATCGCTGTTTGATCTGGAGGGGGTTGTCTTCTACAGTCTTCAGATTGGCGAGGGTTCAGAACAGCTGGAAAACCTGTCGGCTACAATGAAAATGGTCGATTTAACCGATAGGATTCACGATTTTGCCGACACGGCAGCACTGATTGAAAGTCTCGACCTGGTCATCAGCGTGTGCACATCTGTTACCCATCTGGCCGGAGCCCTCGGTAAGCCCGTATGGACCTTGCTCCACTTTGCTTCCGACTGGCGCTGGCTTCTGGAGAGGGCCGACTCCCCCTGGTACCCCTCCATGAGGCTTTTCCGCCAGACGACAGCGGGTGACTGGGCAACGGTGATCGCCAGGGTACGGCAGGAACTATCAAAGATGCTTGCACACTCCCAATTTCATAATCAGCGTGGGATTGCAATGCTGCTGAAGGGAGATCCTGCCGGGGCAGAGCTGGTGTTTTCCCATGCGGCGGCCCTGGATCAGGGGTGTGCGGAGGCTTGTTGTAACCGCGGCGTGGCCTTGCAGACGCTTAACCGGCTGGAGGAAGCACTGGATTGCTATCAAGCGGCCCTGCAGCGACGCCCGGATTTTCAGCAGGCACTGTTTAACATGGGGAACACTTACAGGTCGCTTGGCAGGCTGGAGCAAGCCCGAGCCTGTTATTGCCGAGCATTGGAATTAAAATCCGATTTTATACAGACACATCTTGCTCTGGGCGAAATCGCCAAGGAGATGGGGGAATACCCTCAAGCCCGCAACCATTACGATCGGGCCTTGTCCATCGATACTTCATGTGCGGAAGCTTTTCGGGGGCTTGCAGAAATATACCACGCTGAGGAGAAGTTTGAAGAAGCCATCAGTGCATACCGTACTGTTTTAACTATGAAGCCTGAGCAGGCCGTTGTCTGGAACCTGCTCGGGACCGTGTACCATGCCCTGGAGAGGCTGGATGAAGCGGAGGTTTGTTACCGTCATGCACTGGCACTGCTCCCCGATTGTACGACAGTGTTGAATAACCTGGGTGTAGTCCTTAATGCCCAGGGGCGGCTTGCCGAGGCTGTTGCCGTCTACCACCACCTCATTGAAGTTGATGACACCTATGCGGAGGGGCACTGGAACCTTTCGGTAGCCCTGCTGGCGCATGGCGAGTATTCCGAAGGGTGGCGGGAATACGAGTGGCGCTTCAGAAAGACCAATCCGGTCCCGACTCGTGATCTGTCACAGCCGGCATGGGACGGCTCTGACTTACACGGCCGAACCCTCCTGCTGCATGCCGAGCAGGGTTTCGGCGATACCATCCAGTTTGTCCGCTACGCTGTGATACTGGCTCAGCGTGGTGAGCGGGTAATCATCGAATGCCAGATACCTGCCTTGAAACGTCTGCTGCAGTCGCTTGATGGAGTCGCCGAAGTGGTGGCCGCCGGTGAACCTCTTCCACTTTTCGATTGCCATCTGCCCATGATGTCACTCCCCCTGGTATTTCAGACAACTTTGGAAACGGTGCCGGCTCAGATTCCCTATCTGGCCGCGGAACCGGGTGATTTCCAGGACTGGCAACAGCGCGTTGGTTCTGACAAGGCGTTCCGGGTGGGGCTGGTCTGGTATGCTAAACAGAGCCAGGTGCTCAACCGCAAGCGTTCGTGCCGCCTGGAGATGTTCGCGCCGTTGTTTTCCGTCCCGGGCGTCGAGTTCTACACTCTGCAGGTCGGTCTGGGAGCTGAACAACTGGGGGAATATCCCGATTTTCCGGTACAAGATCTTACTGGCTATATTGGCGATTTTGCCGACACTGCCGCTTTTATCGCCAATCTGGACCTGGTGATTACCATTGATACAGCTGTCGCCCATCTGGCGGGTGCGCTTGGCGCAAGGACATGGGTGCTGCTTCCTTTCGTCGCCGAATGGCGCTGGATGCTGGAGGGTGAGCATAGCCCCTGGTATCCCTCCATGCGGCTTTTTCGCCAGCCCGGCGCCGGGGACTGGCCCGGACTTATGGCTGCAGTCGCCAAATCCCTAGACGATTGTGTGCAGGCGGATTCAAAGCTGTTACAGACGCCATCTGTTCGCGGCTTGAGGGTGGGGCTGGCCTGGTCCGGACGCCTAAATAATCCGCTCAACCGCAAGCGCAGTTGCCCCTTTTGGACACTGGCACCGCTGCTGGATCTGCCGGGAATCACTTTTTTCTCATTACAAACCGATGTTTCATCCGGGGCAACAGGCCCCCTGGTGGACCTTACCGGCCAGATCCGTGACTTTGGGGATACGGCGGCACTGATGGCAAATCTGGACCTGGTCATCTCCATTGACACCTCGGTCGCACACCTCGCCGCCGCCGTGGGACGGCCTGCCTGGTTGCTTCTTTCGCATGTCGCGGACTGGCGCTGGCTCAAAAACAGGTCTGACAGCCCCTGGTATCCCGGTGTTGAACTTTTTCGCCAACCGGACCATGGTGACTGGGAAGGTGTTTTCAAAGTGGTGAAAGGGCGCTTGCAGCAGCTGTCCGGCAAAGGGTCGCGAGGGTCGCACTTCACCTCCAAACCCTCTGGCACACCTCCATCGCAGGAGCGTTTGCGGCTGGAAGAACTTTTGGAAGACAAGCGGCAGGCAGTGCTGCGTAATCCGGAATGTGCGGATGCCCACCTGGACATGGGCACAGCCCTGGTCCTGCTCGGCAGGGATAGCGAAGCGGTCCTGTCATTTTATCGTGTCCTGGAGCGGCATCCTGAACATGTTGCCGGTCATCTGAATCTTGCCTATGCTCTTCTGGCACTTGGAGACTACCAGGAAGGGTGGCGCCATTTTGAATGGCGGTTGCGACGTATTCCGACGGACCAACTTCCCCCCTGGCCCATGCTTCAGCATGACACACTGGGCACACATCCTGTGGGTTCAACCCTGTTGGTGCACTGTGAGCAGGGATTTGGCGATACTATTCAATTTGCCCGTTTTCTGCCTATGCTTGCCAATGCCGGCTACAGTGTCATCGTAAGTTGCCAGCCGCCGCTCACTTCGCTTGTAGCCGCGATGGAAGGGGTCTCTCGGGTTGTTGCCCACGGGGACCCGCTGCCTGTCTGCCATGTGCAGGTTTTGCTGCTCAGTCTTCCATATCTGTTCTCGACAACATTGGATACCCTGCCGGCCGCCATCCCTTATCTTGTCCCCCAGCCCGAGTTGATTGATCGCTGGAAGGCGGTACTGGAAAATTTTTTTAGTCTCAGGGCTGAAAAAGATTAAAGTAAAATCTCTGTCAGACGATAACAGTTAGTAAGCGCAGAAAGCGCAACCGGTGAACGCCGGAATAACCCAGAAAGGAGCATCACCATGGCAATCTCGGACATCTCCCTTACCGCAGGCATGAGGAACAACCTTCTTGCCCTCCAGCAGACATCAAAGCAGTTAACAGCAACTCAGGATCGTTTGAGCAGCGGCAAGCGCGTTAATACCGCTCTTGATAATCCTACTAACTTCTTCGCAGCTTCTGCTCATATGGATCGCGCCAGCGACCTGAATGACAGAAAAGACGGCATGTCAGAAGCAGTACAGACCATCAAGAACGCCGATAACGGCATCAAAGCTATCACCGCTCTGATTCAGGCCGCCAAAGGTCTGGCCTCCTCTGCTGCAGCTACCAGCGACACGCTGTCCCAGTTGACCTACGAGAGCCAGTTCCTGCAAATCACCAGCCAGATCACCACGCTGGCCAGTGACTCCACGTACCGTGGTACCAACCTGCTGACCGATGGAACTCTCGCTGTTGAATTTGCCCCAAAAACTGGCGATGCCAAGCTTACTGTGGCTGGATTCAAAGCTGGTGCGACACAGTTGGGTGTTTCATCAACAGCTAACTGGGCCACTGTTGCCAATGCAACCCAGGCACTGTCCAACATGGATAACGCATTGACAACTCTGCGCACCAAGTCTTCGACACTGGCAAGTAACCTCTCCGTTATCACCACCCGTCAGGATTTCACCGACAGCGTCATCAACACTCTCCAGCAGGGTGCCGATGGTCTGACTCTGGCCGACATGAACAACGAAGGTGCCAACATGCTGATGCTGCAGACCCGTCAGTCTCTGGGTACAACAGCACTGAGCCTCTCTTCTCAGGCAGCACAATCAGTTCTCCGTCTGTTCTAGTAATTACGGAGTCTCGATTAAAACACTTTTTTCACGCAAGGGGGGCACACACGCTCCCCTTGCGGCGTTTAAAGGGCACAAGGAGGTAGTATGGACCCGTCATCGATAAGTACTGCTGGTGCAATCAACGGATTATATCACCAGCCATTGTCGGCCCAAGCTTCTGCTAAACAGCCGGGTAAAGAGTCACAACAAGAGGCCAATAATACGTCCAGTGCCGTTGATACAATCAAAATCGGGACATCCACTACTTTGAAAAATCTTGACACTGTGCGAACTATCGAACAGATGCACGCTCACCTCAATCTGTTGGCAAAAGGGATTCGGGAAACCAATGAATCGATCAATAAGGCAACCGAGCAAGTTGATGCCATGAAGAGCAGTCTGCAAGTTATTATCAAAAATTTCCCCCCATTTTCAATTGACAGTGAGGAGCGAATCGACAGGCTGATGGATTACACTTCATTAAGAAATGAGTTGCTTAGCTTGATGATTCCGCCCCCACCGCCGGCTCCTTATGAGAAAGTCAAGCATCTCTGGGATGCGCTTTTTGATCAGAACGGGAAAGTTTTACCAGCTGCTGTTCCATCACTTGAGACTAGCAGCAGCGATGAACAGTTGAATAAGGTGAACCAGGATCTTGATACAACCTCAATGCAGTTAACGGATTTAAGCAACCAAATCACCCAGACGTTGTTTCAACCCTAAAAAAATATGGCACTCAAATTAACTTTAAAACCATATGAAAAAATAATTATCGGTGGCGCTGTTATTAAAAACGGTGTCTCTACCTGTCATTTTGTGGTGGAGAATAATGTCCCCATTCTTCGACAGGCAGATATTATAACCGAGCATGACGCCACGACGCCCTGTCGTCGCATCTATCTTGCCATACAGTTAATGTACATTGATGAAAAGCGGAGCACAGAGATTCATCCGATCTATTGGGAGCTTGTCAGGGAATTACTTGAAGCTGTACCGAGCATGAAAGACTTGATTTCGCAGATCAGTCAGTTTATGCTGTCTGAAAAATATTATCAGGCATTAAAACTGACAAAAAAACTGATGGTTTACGAAGAGGAGCTCCTGCACAATGAATCACAATCCTATTAACGCTTATACTAATATACAGAAGGAAACGCTCAACGGCAGGGAATTGGAAGCTTCGGTTCTGTCCCGTGCAGGAATCATGCTGAAGCAGGTACACGATAACTGGGACGCACCCGATAGAGATGTAAAACTGTTGGAGGCAGTAAAATTCAACCAGAAGGTATGGAGCTTTTTCCAGGCCGAACTTTCCGATCCGGAAAACCCACTCCCTAAAAAGCTCAGAGAAGATATTCTTAATCTCAGTATTTTCGTTGATAAACGCTTGTTTGAAGTGTTGGCTTTTCCCGATCCGGAAAAGCTTTCTATTGTTATTGACATCGATTTCAACATCGCTGCAGGTCTTCGCACCAATCCGGAGTAAAACAGGAACTGGTAACTGGGGACTAGGGACCGGTAAGATTTATTCCACCTCTCACGCGTCCCACGTCCCCGATCCCAGGTCCCTACACTATCCCACCATTAGGCTGTACCCCTTGTCCTTCAGATAGGCCACTATTTCTTTAATATGCTCATAGCCCCGGGTTTCGAGCTCCAGGGAGACGTCTGTCCTGCCCAGAGCGAGAGATTTTGAACGACGGTCGTGATTGATCAGGAAGATATTGGCTCGGGTGGCGGCAATATCGGCAGAGAGAGTGGCCAGGGCTCCGGGGAGATCGTTCAATTCGATGGTCAGCCGGAGATATCGTCCCGCAGCGAGCATTCCGCGTTCCACCACTGTAGCAATGGTTTTAACATCAATATTCCCTCCGGAAAGCAGGCAGACCGTTTTGCCGCTCAACCCCTCAATCCTGCCATGCAGCAGCGCCGCAAGAGGCACTGCGCCAGCTCCCTCCACCAGCAGTTTTGTCTTCTCCAGCAAAGAAACAATCGCCAGAGCTATCTCTTCTTCTTCCACTACTACAATTTCGTCTACAAGATCGCAGATCACCGGTACGGTTTTCCGGCCAGGGAGTTTTACGGCAATGCCATCGGCCAGAGTGATGCTGACCGGCGTTTCGCATGGCTGTTTCTCCTTGAAGGAAGCAGACATTGAAGCTGCAGCCATGGATTCAACACCGATAATGCGGACATGGGGCGCTATTTCACGCACCGCACCAGCCATGCCGGCAATGAGTCCTCCCCCGCCGACAGGCACGATCAGGTTCTGCAGGTCGGGGAGTTCTTCCAGTATTTCAAGCGCGATTGTGCCTTGACCGGCCATGACAAGTTCATCATCGAAAGGATGTACGAATAATGCTCCCGTGCTGCGTTGTGCTTCCCATGCCGCTGCACAGGCTTCATCGAAATTTCTGCCGACCAACACCACGTCTGCGCCGTAATCCCGTGTGGATTGCACCTTCTGGGGGGGGGTGATCTCCGGCATGTAGATGGTGGCTGTTACACCCAGCAGGTCTGCCGAAAAGGCGACCCCTTGGGCATGGTTGCCTGCGGAGGCTGTAATCACACCCTTTTTGAGCGCCTCACGCGACTGGGAGGTCATGAAATTAAGCGCGCCCCTGATCTTGAAGGAGCCGGTCCTCTGCAGGTTTTCGCATTTGAAGAAAATCGGTGCACCCAGCAGTTCGGAATAATAATGGGAATAAATCAGCTCCGTTTTGCGGACGCGCTTTTTGAGCCGGTCGTAGGCTTCATGTATCAGTTCATTGAGCACCTTAGAACCTCAGTCCCACGCCGCCGGCGATGAAGTTCAGCCTTCCGTTGAATTGGCGGCGGTACTCGGCGTTAAGGAACACAAAGGGGAGCAGGGAGTATTCCAGGCCGGCGACTGCAACAGGCGACCCGGTTGAGGCGTCCTTGTCGCGGAAGATGAACGCCTGGCCGACGCCGATATACGGCTGCAACAGCGGCAGCGGCACCCGTAATTTGGCAAGGGCGGTGACAGGCATTGACTCATCCCGTCTGGCGGAGGAGACATCCTTGTAGTCGATCATCACATAGCCCATCGTGGCGCCAACGTAAATGAAACGGTTTAAGTGGTAATCCGCAAACAGTTCGGTGGAGAAGCCGCTTTCTCCGGCCGTTCCTCCGGCCCGGACGCCGGCGCTGATGGTGTCGGCTGCGGATGCGCTGGCGGCTATGGAAAGCATGATGAACAGGGCGGCAAATGTCTGTTTCATGAAAAACTCCTAGTAATTATATTGGTCATTGGTCGGGTTTGTGAAAAGATCAGTTTCCTGCCTCATCACTGATAGCCCGGATAGCATCAAATACAATCGTATCGTAACGGTCTTGGCTGATGGCGAGTGCCACGGGCGGAATTTTAAGTAGTGACTTGATGAATCCGAACCGTAAATCACGGGGGAGGCAGGCGATATAAGCCACCAGGTTTTCTTCCTGTTCGGGCTCCAGAGATGGTGAAGCCTGAAGGGTGGCGGTCACGTCAGTCATAGTGGCCGCCTGTATGTCGTCCCTCTGTGCTGCCGCCTGTGAGGCTATTTCCTTCCAGTCATTGAGGATTTCGGTGGCGGTCAACGGACGGTGCTTTTTATCCGCGAGCCATCGAATGAAGGAAATGGCCGCCTCACTGCCGATAATTCCGGAATAGATTTCCATCTCCAGATCCTGTGGGAAACGGCAGCTTTTGCGCAGCGTGCTTACCATTTCCCAGGCGCGTTCCGTCGGCTCTACCTGGAGATCCATAGGGGCACCTTGTCGAGCCAGCAGGTTGCTGTTTGTTCCCAGAAAATGGCGTACATTATCGTCAAGGCCTCGAGAAGCGGCATATCGTGCCCAACAGGCGTGGTCGGTTTCAACGAATAGCACCACCATGCGGTCGATAAGAGCACGGTCAAGGGTGGCCACCTGGTACGTCCCGTCCGGAGGATTGATGGTGACAACTACTTTGTGGCGCGGAGACAGTCGGTGGGTATGCAGTGCACGTGGCTGTCCCTCCACAGGTGGTTCCACGAACTGAAAAATTGCCTGCAGCGTGTCTTCCTGCTGGGCGCGGTTCAGTTCGTCGCAATGCACCACCGTGGGAGGTGCCGTGTCTTCCGGCCACCAGGAAGGGCGGGACCAGTGCATTACATTGCCGTCGCGGTAAGGAATGCCCACCAGGTCTCCCACCTCCATCTGGCCCAGACGTAAAGAGGTATAGCGCCAGTCGCTTTCCCGGCAGACCTGAATGATCCCTGCCGTTTTGCCGACGCCGCGATGCCCCACCACACAGGGAGTCAGGTTCGTTTTGGCAAGAATCTCGTGCAGCACAAGTTTCATCTGTTCGATATTCATGGTTACCCTAGCAAATCAGCAACTGTAGAAGTGCAATCCTAAAGGCGCAATCATACGCATAAACTCAACCGTGTTCAAGGAAGTTTCCGGCTCTCCGGGAAGAACAGCGAAAGGTTGGACGCTCAATTGTAAAGTATGTTACATACAAGAAGTTATACCATCATCATAAGCAGGAGCTGTATATGCACTTCTCTTTATCCAGTACTGTCTCGAACATGTTAACAGTATCGTGATTACCGAAAGTAATCATACTGCTAAAAGTCGTACTGCAGGATTCTTTCTTCTTCTGTTTCTGATCTGCTGTGCTTTCATCGGCAATTATTTCGCAATCAGGCTTTTTATCGGCTTTAACTACCTCTTCGGCAGTATTTTTGTGCTGCTGGTGGTGCGGTTGTACGGGATCAGATGGGGGCTGCTGGCAGGAGTAGCAGCTTCCGCATGGACGATCGTTTTGTTCGGCCACCCCTACGCCATGATCTGGCTTTGTGCGGAGCCGCTTTTTGTCGGCTGGTTGTTGTCGCGGGGCAGATCAAAGAATCTTGTTCTTTACGATGCCATTTATTGGCCGCTGATCGGTGTGCCGCTCCTGTGGATTTTTTTCCGGTATGTCATGGTGGTGCCGTTTCTTGGTACAGTGACCGCTCTGATGATGTACTGGGTGATCGGCATAACCAACGCGTTGATTGCCAGCCTGCTGCTGACGTCCTTTCCCCGTTTGTCCACAATTGTAAAACCTGAGGTTGATACCGCAACCCCGATCTATCAGCTGATATTCAACCTGATGATGGCTATCGTACTGCTCCCGGCCGTCATTATTCTAATTGCCCATGGCAGGGATACGGAACAGCGATATTTGCAAGAGATGTACGATGGGGTGGAAAACAGTTCGCGCAGTACCTTGTATGAATTGCGGCTGCAGCAACGGGAACAGAACTTCTCCGGCCGGGACCGGCCTGAAGGGGCAGTGTCCGAGTCAGCCCGGAACGGGGCTGTTATGCAGGAGAGGCTTTTGCTGGCACGGCACGAGCCCTTTCATGAAATTACCCTGCTTGACGGCAGTGGCAGAGTGATAGCCAGCACTGTCAAAGAACTGCTGGTTGAAAAACACTTTGATGTATGCGCAGATGGAGAGATCAGTGACAGCATCACTGGCAGTGGCATCCAGCGGTGTCTGCCAAGCGCGACATCACTGCTGCCGCTCTGGCAGCGCGTCCAGGCATCAACATATTTCATGCGCTCAGAGGTTGAGAACGGCATGGAGTGGAGCCTGGTGGTCGAGACGCCTTTTGCCCCCTACCAGAAACTGCTGTTTGAGGACCACAGGCGGTCGCTGCTGGTGGTGCTCACATTGAACATGCTTGTCCTGGCAACGTCCCTATACGCTTCCAGGCGGTTGGCTGCACCGTTGCGGCGATTGTCCCGGCTGACCACAGGCCTGCCTGAACGGTTGTTAAAAAATAAAGTGACCCACTGGCCGGACAGTACGGTTGCCGAGGTCGATCAGTTGATCCTCAACTTCAAGACCATGGCAGATGCGTTGAGCCAGAAATTTCAGGAGCTGACCTTTGCAAAAGAAATCCTTGAACAAAGGGTGCACGAAAGGACAGAGGAAATCTCCCGTGCCAACAGCGAACTGCAGCATGAGATATGCGAGCACAAACTAACCGAAGGGCAGCGCGACCATCTGATGGATGAGCTGGTAAGCCAGGTCCAATTTTTACAGACTTTGATGGATGCCATACCCAATCCTCTATTTTACAAGGATATGAATGGCCTTTACCAAGGTTGCAACAAGGCCTTTGAAGAAAGCTGGGGGCTGGCCCGAGAGGAAATCGTGGGCAAATCCGTTTTTCAGCTTTTCCCGCAATCCGTAGCCGAGGTATTTCGCCAGGCGGACAGTGAACTGTTCGAACGCCGCGGAGTGCAGGTATATGAAACCCAGTCGCACTATGCCGATGGAACAACTCGTGATGTCGTTTTGTATAAAGCCACCTATGATGATTCAAGCGGTGAGTTGGCCGGATTAATCGGAACCGTCGTGGATATCACGGAGAGGAAACATGCGGAGGCTGAGCGGGGCCGACTGATGCAGGAGCTGACGCAAAAGAATAAGGAGCTTGAAGGTATCATTTACATCGCTTCCCATGATCTGCGTTCGCCACTGGTCAATATTCAGGGATTCAGTCTCAAGCTGGGCAAAGCATGTACGGAATTGGAGCGGCTGACTCTGGAGTTGCCGGCCGATGCGCGCCAGCTTTTTGACAAGCTGGCAGGCGAAAGTATACCGAAATCTTTGGGCTTTATTGTCAATAGTGCAGAAAAAATGGATGCTCTGCTCAGTGGGCTTTTGCGGCTTTCCCGTTTGGGCCGTGCGGCACTCTGCTTCGAGATGCTTGACATGCCGTTGATTTTGGAGAAAATTGTTTCTTCGATGGCTTTTCAGCTGGAAAAGGCCGGTGCACGGATAGAGCTGGGCGACCTGCACCCCTGCATGGCCGATAAGGGCCAGGTCAATCAGATCTTCAGCAATCTTTTGGATAATGCCCTTAAATATCGCTCTGCCGCGAGACCTCTGGTTGTTAAAATATACAGCGAACACTTTGATGAAGGTATCCGGTACTGTGTCGAAGACAACGGCATTGGCATTCCTCGGGAACATCAGGAGATGATCTGGGATATTTTCCACCGTCTCAATCCTGATGATACCCCGGGTGAAGGGCTGGGGCTGACCATGGCGCGACGGAGTGTCGACAGACTGGGCGGCTCAATCTGGGTGGAGTCTGAACCGGACGAGGGAAGCCGCTTTTATATTATCCTGCCCGTGGCAGCACACGGGTAACTGAAACGGAGCGTAGTGAAAGTCCATGAAAAGCGATAAAAATCTGGAAGTAACCATCCTGATTGCTGAGGATGATGATGGACATGCTGAACTGATTATTGATAACCTTCAGGAGGCAGGGGTTAATAACTGGATTATCCGCTTCCGCAACGGCCAGGAAGCGCTGGATTTCTTCTTTGCCCCTGCATCAGGTGATCTTCCGCGTAGAGAGCCGGGCAAAGCCTACATGATGCTGCTTGACATCCGAATGCCCAAGGTTGATGGCATCGAAGTTCTCCGGCAGATAAAAGAAGACCCCGCCTTGAAGAACCTGCCGGTGATCATGCTGACCACCACCGACGATCCACGTGAAATTCAAAACTGTTATGCACTGGGATGCAGCTGCTATGTCACAAAGCCGGTTGATTATATAAAATTTTCCGAAATGCTGACCCGGCT
>Ga0154406_1044_pt4 | contig 14896 bp, 14 predicted proteins | sample RifGroB2_FD_115910 | JGI IMG/M metagenome (GOLD analysis project Ga0154406, IMG submission 115910) | Geobacteraceae bacterium GWB2_52_12 | reverse complement strand
TTAGTCCATTGGGAGCCTTGGCTATCTCCCCAAGCACGGGAGGAAGGTTCAATTCCTGGAATGTACCGATGTGCGGAGGTATAACGCGCATTATGATGCCAAAGTTGCCTCGCTGTCTGAATATGCTGACCCGGAAACGCCCTCCGCTAGGAATGGAATAGGAGGCGTCCAACTCCTTAAGATCGCTGGTGACCTCCCGACCGTTATACTCCATGATTCGGGAAGCAATGAATTCGGTGTCATGTGGAGTCAGATTGGGCATCTTTGAGCGGATGAGCTGTCCCCGTCCACGGAAAAATGGGGGATTATCAACTTCAAAGTGAAGGTCCGATACCTTTTTCTGAAAAGCTATTTCCAATATCTGGGTCAGAATATGAGCGTCCATGCGGGCCCTTTAAATATTTTTTGATTGCATCTTAAAGATGTTAAGCAGCTTTTTCAAACCTTTTCCGAAAAAGATTGTTGTCCAGGACCAGTCCGGCGTGGCGTGCTATTATATCGAGCAGATCAATCTGCACCGGTGAGGATGTTTTACTGCCGAAATCAGCATATAAAACGGCGATAACCCTGCCAAAGTTTTTAATCGGCAAAAGGAGTATTTTTGATTGAAGCGGGACTCCTATCTCTTCAAAAAGTCGATTCTTTAAAACGGTATCGCTGCTCAGTCCATAAAACATGCCGCCGCTCTGGACGATGTTCTGAAAAATTGATGGCTCGGAGAGGGAGATTTTGAACAGTAGCGGCGAACTTGCTCCCGCACTTTTTTCTGCTTTGATTCCAATACTTCTTTCCGCAATAATTTCATTGGTTCCGATCACAAACGTAATGCAACGCTCGAACATTGTAGAGGCAAACTTAAGGGGAATAAAGGCTACTTCAGGAACCTCCTTCAAGGTGCCCAGTTCAAAAATGCAATCCTTGAATTGACGGAGTACATGATTTCCTGCGGTATGCACGCTCTTTTTGATGTACTCACGGAAACTGCTCAGAAATGTGATGGTATCACTGGTAAAGCTGGAGGAATTTTCCTGGCTGGCGGCACGGGCGAGTACGCTGCGTGCGCCCGCTTGAAGGGCCTTCAAAGGGTATTCATGGTCGTAGGGTGATATCAATTGAAGCACGACCAGTTGGGGAAATCTGTCCAGCTTCAACTGCAGCAGGCTGATCAGTTTATCTGCCGAAAAACTGGAGTATGCCTGGGGGGCATCCATGACCATGAGTGGAACAAGTCCCTTTGAAAGGGACTGCTCAATTATCAGGTCAAGATTCTCGCTTTCGTCAGTTGTAAACGCAAATATCCCTTCATACTTGCATACTGTGGTGAGGCAATGTTTAACGAAATTGTCCTGACTGAAAATAATCACCGCCAGTGTTGAGGGTTCCATTCCAGTATCTCTGCATGGTGCAGTGCCAGACCATTCCATAAGAAAATTGAAAAGTTGCTCATGTTCAAGGGGAGAAATGTTTCCGGCAGCTTCTCGTATTTTCTGCCGGTGAATTTCGGCGATGTCGTAATCTTTAAGTCCACCGAAAACATCAGGTATTTTTTTCTCCAGTGCGTCAAGATCACTCAGGCCGAGATCCTCTACCGTGACCAGGTTATTTGATTGGGGCGCTGTAGGGGCCAGGGCTGCATGCGTCTCCAGCGGCACGTCGCTGGATGAAAATGCACCTCCATCAAGAGTGCCGTCGCGCATCTTTTCATCATAGATACGCAAAGCATCCATCAGGATGCTCTGGGTATTCAGGAAGATCTCCTGTTTCAGGGTTTCCGGAAAATAACGGTATTCATCCGACACAACTGTGGAATGAACATCCAGAGAGAACGTGCCCTTCGTCCAGGTAAGCACTTCAACAATTGACATTTCGATCAGTGTTTCCAGGCCGGTATATGCGTCTTCCTTCGAGAGTTGCCCGCTTTCAATCAGTGTTGCTATCAAAGGTTTTCTGTTGTTTCCCGCATTTTCCTGTTGTGAAAGCGCCTGTTCCAGAATCTGCCGGTTGATTGCATTCATCGTAATCAGGATCTGCCCGATACGGACACTGTTGTTTACGTGATTGGCACTGACAATATAACCATCATCAAATACAAGTTGACTCTCTCCTTTAGTGCTGGTGAGGCAAAGCGTGCCCGTTTTCCTTGTTGAATGGAGGAGTTGAATGATATCCACAATGGGCAGATGTTCAAGATCACCGGTAAAAGACATGCTGGCCTCTCTATTGGTGCTGGATTGGTCGTGTTGGTTGATCAGCTGTTTGGTTGTCTGTAAATGACATTGCCTGGTGATTCTCATACAAAACAGTCTGATACTCAAGTGTTATTGAGAAGATCAGGCACTAAAAAGCCCTGTCACATTCCAGTTTCAGGGCTATTAGATTGATTTCGGCTATTCGATTGGTTGTTGCGGTCCCTGCTCTTTTTTAACGCCCGGCTTACGCCGCTTGCGACGTTTTTTTGCAGTTGTTTCGCCTGATTCGGTGCTGCCTTGAGCCGCAACAGGTGGTTTGACGACTGGTCCTGCTGCCGTTTTTTTGGGGCGACCGGATTTCTCAGGTGGTTTGCCTCCCGTTCGCCCGCTACCAGGACCATCCTTTTTCAGGTTCTTGTTGTGCTTAGGCCGCGCGACCCGGTTGTAGTCGTTTACAAATAATTCGTCCTCAGCCCATTCAGTTGGAATCTTGTCCTTGATATATTCTTCAATCGCCTCCAGATACAAAACACCATCCTCGTCTGCCAGTGAAATTGCTTTGCCTTCGGCGCCGGCCCGGGCGGTGCGACCAATGCGATGAACATAATCTTCGCTGTCCTGGGGGAGGTCATAATTGACTACATGAGAAACTCCATCAATGTGCAAGCCACGTGAAGCCACATCAGTAGCGATCAGGATAGGAAGCTTACCCTCCTTGAAATCTTCCAGAATCCGGAGCCTTTTTTTCTGCTCAACGTCCCCGGAGATAATCCTGCAGGGAAAACCATTGGCGTTCAAGCGTTCATGCAGATATTCCCCTTCGCGCTTCGTGTTGATGAAAATCATGGTGCGCTCCATGCCGTCCCGCCGCAGGAGCCCCAACAACAGTGGAAATTTTTCCTTGCGGGAAACATGATAAATAACCTGCTCGACTCTTTCGGCAGTCATTTTTTCCGGAGTAACCGATACTTTCTCAGGCATGTTCATGAACTCATAGGCAAGTTCCATGACACGATGATTGAGGGTAGCGGAAAACATCAGGTTCTGGCGCTTGTCAAAAGGGGGTAACCGTCGCAGGATAAAACGGAGATCAGCGATGAAGCCCATGTCAAACATGCGGTCGGCCTCATCGATTACCAGCATCTCTATTTCTTTTAAGCTATAGATTTTCTGCTTGAGGTAGTCGATCAGCCGCCCGGGAGTGCCTATAATAACGTCAGCGCCATCACGAAGTGCATCGCGCTGTTTCATGTAGTCCACGCCTCCGTAGATAGCCTGAATGGTAAAGCCGCAGTGTTTTCCGAGCAGTTGGGCATCCTGCTCGATCTGTACGACCAGTTCGCGGGTTGGAGCAAGTATCAGTGCGCGGGGATGGTTGCCTGTGCGTGTACCATCAGACATGAGCCGTGTGAACAGCGTTACCAGAAAAGCTGCAGTTTTGCCGGTGCCTGTCTGGGCCTGGCCGGCAACATCTTTTCCGCCCAGTGAAATAGGCAGCGTCCTTTCTTGGATGGGGGTGCATTCTACGAAGCCGGCTTCGGCAATTCCTTTTTGAAGCGCTTCCGGTAGAACAAGTGAATCAAATCTCATGCGATTTCCTTATCTTTCTTTTGTAGTGCATTTAAAGAGATAAATACTTAAACACCATATACCGTGCAGCTGCGTCTGGCAATGTAAACCTTGTTGCGATCGGCGTGCAACAGCTAGAAATGCTTTGACAAACCGGTTTTCATTCCTTTAGTATGTCACGACTTTAACCTCTAAGGACAGGTGTGATGCAGACTGCCCTCAACATTATCGGTGACGATCTTCGGCGCGTCGAACTACAATTCATAAAAGACCTTGAATCTGACGTACCTCTTATACGGAAAGTTGGGGAATACGTGCTTTCTAGTGGCGGAAAACGGGTGCGCCCGGCTCTTCTACTACTGGCTGCCCGTCTTTGCGGCTATACGGGCAACCAGGCTGTCCCCCTTGCCAGCGTGATTGAATTCATCCATACCGCCACATTGTTGCACGATGATGTGGTTGACAGTGCTACCTTGAGGCGCGGTCTGGCATCTGCCAATACGTTGTGGGGTAACGAGGCATCTGTGCTGGTTGGTGACTTCCTGTTCTCCAAATCCTTCTCCCTGATGGTTGCTGTCGGAAGTCTGGATATACTGCGGGTTCTTTCTTCAGCCACTACCATAATCGCCGAGGGTGAGGTCATGCAACTCCTCTGTACCGGTGAACTGGACCTGGCAGAAGAACAGTACATTAATGTTGTGCGTGCAAAGACAGCAATCCTTATGTCAGCAGCCTGTGAAGCAGGGGCAATTCTGGGCGCGGTTACTTCCGAGCAACAGCAGGCCTTGGCAGATTTCGGCATGGATTTGGGTATTGCCTTTCAACTTATGGATGATACGCTTGATTATATCGCCACTGAAGAAGAGTTCGGTAAATCTATCGGGCATGATTTGGAAGAGGGTAAGATCACACTGCCGTTGATACATACGCTGCGCCAATGCAAAGATGCGGAGCGTGAAGTCATTGCTGCAGTCATCGAAAAAGATGAAATGTCTCTTGAAGAGTTTCGTGAAGTTTCGGGATTGGTGAAGCAGTATGGCGGAATAGATTACGCTGTAACTTCGGCACAAAGCTACATAAACCGCTGTTCCCTGCACCTCGATCGATTCGAGCCGGGGCCGGTCAGAGATGCTTTGCTGGAACTTGCTGAGTACGTTGTTACCCGCAACAAATGATCCTTTCCCGTTTTTTCTGCTCTTCAGCTTATACAATGGATGCCTTGGAGGGATAAAATGAAGAAACTTGCGTGTATTCTCATGCTTATGCTGTCATTCATTGCTGTGGCATGCGACCGCAATGCTCAGAAAAACCAAGGCAAATCGGGTGAACCGCTTGAGCAGACATCGGCTCCTGACATTACGGTGGTCGCTCTGGACGGCAGTTCACTCAAGCTTTCTTCATTGAAAGGTAAGGTTGTATTGCTCAATTTTTGGGCTACATGGTGTCCGCCGTGCCGTGAGGAGATCCCTTCCATGATGAAGCTCAATAGTGCAATGGCCGGTAAGCCTTTCCAGATGCTGGCTGTTTCCATTGATGAGGGGGGAAAGCCAGCAGTTGAGGGATTTTACAAATCCACCGGGTTTATGCTTCCGACATACCTGGACCAGGGAAATGCAGCCGGCACTATCTACGGCATTACCGGCGTTCCTGAATCGTTCATAATTAATAAAGAAGGTATCATCGTCAAAAAAATTATAGGACCTGTTGAGTGGGATTCTCCGGATGTCAAGGTGTTTCTGGAAGAGTTGCTCAAATAACGGTGCCATACGATGAATAGTCCTGACGTCACTTATCTGGGAGCTTTTATTGCCGGTCTGCTCTCTTTTCTGTCACCCTGCGTACTGCCGCTGATTCCCTCGTACATCACCTATATAACCGGACTCTCCTTTGCCGATCTTCAGGCTGAGCACCCAACCAATGTGGTTCGCCGAAAGATAATCCTTCATTCGGTCGCATTCATTCTCGGTTTTACTGTCGTTTTTGTTCTTCTGGGAGCTTCGGCCACTTTTATCGGCTCATTCCTGCAGAGTAAGGCCGTACTCATACGTAAAGTTGGTGGAATCCTTATTATCCTCTTTGGCATTCATGTTACGGGCCTGGTTCCTGTGAGACTGCTGATGGGAGAGAAGCGGCTTACCATCAAGCATAAACCGGCAGGGTATGCAGGCAGTTTCCTGGTTGGGCTCATTTTTGCGGCTGGCTGGACTCCCTGCATTGGACCGATTCTGGCTGCTATTCTAACTTTGGCAGCAACTGAAGAAAATGTCTTTAGCGGAATTATGCTTCTTCTGCTTTATTCCCTCGGACTCGGCATCCCTTTTCTACTCTCTTCCCTGGCTATGAATCAGTTTCTCTCCCTTTTTAACCGCTTCAAGAAACATATCCGGATTTTCGAAATAATTACCGGACTATTTCTGGTTGTTATCGGTGTTCTTCTTTACTCTAACTGGCTTACACGGCTTTCCGGTTATGCAACGATTCTTTTTTAATGGATTTTGAATGAAAACCTATCGTGCGCAGCATTCTGTGCAATTTGTTGTTTCTGAATTGGTGGTAACCGAGGCTTTTTACGCAGGTATTCTTGAAGTTCCTGTCCAACGGTCTTTCACTTCACCCGGTGCGCCTGATCATCTCACGCTTGACATGGATGGCATTGCCATTGTTTTTGTTGAGGAGGATGATGTTGTCCGTGCTCATCCGGTGCTGGAGCACCGTCTGGGGATGTTTCCCCGAGGAAATGGAGTAACACTGCACTTTGAGGTAAAGGATATCGAGGAGATCAGTGATGCCATTCAGGAAGAGGGATTGGAGATCCTTTACCCGCTGGAAATCAAGCCATATGGTATCAAGGAAATGTGGTGTTTTGATCCCGATGGATATCTGGTTGTGCTCGATGAACCGCTGAACAAAAGAAAAAGGCCGGAGATTAATCCGGCTCCTGAACATTAGTCTTTTTTTCTTTTTTTTCTGTCTCCCGCGCCGCGGGAGTGCATGAGTCTGACATTCAGGTCGAAATTCCCATTTTGGGGAATATGTAACGGTTGATGACGAACCAGACAACCACTATCAGCAGTACAAATAGTACGTCTTTCATTGTTTTTCTCCCTTTGTGTTCGTATATATTAAAAATACTATACTTGTTTTTTGTAAGCTGTGCAACGAATATCGCATGTAGGGGACGATCTTTTGAGGAAGTCAAATCCTCTTGACCGGAATAGTTTGTAATGGTAAGGTCACAAAAATTTAAATCTACCTTTTAATTTAGCGCGAGACGCTAGCAAAGGTGACACCGATGAATCATTCGAAACCGATACCAGAAGAGTCTTGCCGCCCAAAGCGCTGAGGCTCTTTTTTTATGTCCACGAGGTGACAATAATGGCAGATGAAAAAACGGTGATTATGGATGGGGCTGGTGTCAAACGTGCGCTAACGCGTATCTCTCACGAAATTCTTGAACGCAACAAAGGACTGACAAATGTTGTCCTGATAGGTATCCGTTCCGGGGGTGCATTTCTTGCCACTGAAATCGGCACCACTCTGGCGCTCATTGAAGGTGAAAAAGCTACTGTCGGTGCGGTGGATATTACTCTCTACCGTGATGATGTCAGTGGCCAGATGCCTCACCTGCCGGTCGGAAAAACTGAAATCCCCTTTTCTCTGGAAGGGAAGAAAGTGATTCTTGTGGACGACGTCCTTTTTACCGGAAGAACGATCCGCGCTGCAATGGATGCACTCATGGATCATGGCCGACCAGATTCCATCCAGCTTGCCGTTCTGATTGATCGCGGGCATAGAGAACTTCCGATTCGCGCTGACTTCGTCGGACGCAACGTTCCGACCAGTCTGAGGGAAAATGTACAAGTCATATTTGATTCAGCAAATACACCGGTTGAAGTGATACTCGAAAAATAAGAGGGGAGGGCAGCATGGCAGAGTTCAAGCATAAAGACATCATAGCGTTGCGAGATCTGACCAAGGAAGATATAGAACGGCTCCTGACAACGGCTGAGAACATGCGTGAAATAAACAGCCGTGACATTAAAAAGGTTCCTACGCTACGTGGCAAAACCATCATTAATCTGTTTTACGAATCCTCGACCCGCACTCGCACTTCGTTTGAAATAGCCGGTAAGCGTCTTTCCGCTGATACGGTCAATATAACCCCTTCCTCCAGTTCTGCCACTAAAGGGGAGACACTTGCGGATACAGCTCTCAACCTGCTGGCGATGAAACCGGATATAATAGTCATGCGCCATGCTGTTTCTGGCTCCCACTATTTCCTTTCCAAAAAACTTCCCGGCTGTTCCATCATCAATGCCGGCGATGGTACCCATGAACACCCGTCCCAAGGTCTGCTGGACATGTTGACCATGAAGGACAGGTTCGGCAAGCTCGATGGTCTCAAAGTGGCCATAATCGGTGACATTACCCATAGTCGCGTGGCCCGGTCCAACATTCAGGGGCTCACAAAGCTGGGATCGCAGATTTTTCTGGCCGGTCCTCCAACCATGATGCCCCCTGGTGTCGAACTTCTGGGCAATGTTACTGTCTGTGGCACCATGAAAGAGGCAATTCAGGACGCTGATGTAGTTATGATGCTGCGTATCCAGCAGGAACGCCAGGGGAAGACGCTCATGCCCAATGCCCGCGAGTACTCCAGGTATTTCGGGCTGAATCCGGAGAATATCAAACTGGCCAAACCTGATGCCATTGTCATGCATCCAGGCCCTATCAATCGCGGAGTTGAAATGTCTTCCTACGTGGTTGATGGTGACCAGTCCCACGTACTCAAGCAGGTTGAAAATGGCGTGGCGGTTAGAATGGCGATGCTATACCATGTATGTGGTGGAGAACTTGAGTGATTCGCTGAGGAGTCCTTTGCGCCAGCATTGGGATGATCCTGAGATTGTCCTACATTCGAATAATATGAGGTGGTTACTATGAATGTAATTATTAAAAATGGCAGGGTGATTGATCCCTCTCAGGGAATTGACGATACGCTGGATGTTGTTGTGGAAAATGGTCTGATCATGGAAGTCGGCAAGGGGTTGTCGGCTCCTGCCGGTGTCGAGGTTATCGATGCTGGCGGTATGCTGGTTGTGCCCGGCCTGATTGACATGCACGTACATCTGCGTGATCCTGGCCTGGAGTATAAAGAGGATATCATCAGCGGTACCCGTGCGGCTGCCAATGGAGGTTTTACCTCTGTCTGCTGCATGCCGAATACAAAGCCTGTCATCGATAACAAGGCGATTGTCAGCTATATCATTAATAAAGCCCGCACCGAGGGATTCTGTAATGTGTTTCCCATTGGAGCAATCACCTACGGCCTACAAGGTGACAGTATGGCCGAGATGGGAGAACTCAAGGAATCCGGCTGTGTAGCGGTTTCGGACGACGGACATCCAGTGGCCAACTCGGAACTGATGCGTCGCGCGCTTGAGTATGCTCGCGGTATGGGTATCCTGGTGATTACCCACGCCGAAGATCTTGCCCTGGTGGGCGAGGGTGTGATGAATGAAGGTTTTACTTCCACAGAGATAGGTCTTAAAGGTATTCCGCGTGTTGCCGAGGATATCGCCACTGCCCGTGATGTCATGCTGGCAGAATATACCAATTCCCCCATCCATATTGCCCACGTTTCCACTGAGGGATCGGTACGGGTTATTCGCGAAGCCAAGGCTCGCGGGGTACAGGTGACATGTGAAACCGCTCCCCACTATTTTACCCTGACCGACAATGCTGTACGTGGCTATAACACCAATGCTAAAATGAATCCGCCTCTTCGTGAAGTCCATGATGTAACAGCCATCAAGGCAGGCCTTAAAGACGGTACCATTGATGCCATTGCCACCGATCATGCTCCACATCATCTGGATGACAAGGATGTGGAATTCAACGCAGCCATGAACGGCATTATCGGTCTTGAAACATCTCTTCCCTTGTCGCTTGCCCTGGTTGATGAAGGGGTACTTTCCCTTGCGCAATTGATTGAAAAGATGTCAGTGAACCCCTCAAAAATACTAGATTTGCAGCGTGGAACATTAAGAGCCGGCAGTATTGCTGACATTACCGTAATTGATCCCGCGGTCGAGTGGGTAGTGGATGCAAAGACTCTTGCCAGCAAGTCCAAAAACAGCCCATGGCTCGGCAAACAGATGAAGGGTGGCGCTGCAGCTACGGTTGTCGGCGGCAGAGTGGTGTTTAACGGGCGGTAAACCGGGGACCGGGTGCCACCATGATTCGAATAAAAAGGATTTACGATCCCCCTTCAGATACTGACGGATACCGGGTTTTGGTAGACAGGCTGTGGCCACGCGGTATCTCACGGGAAAATGCTCAGATCGATGCCTGGTTAAAGGAGATAGCGCCGGGAGATCAGCTGCGGCGATGGTATGGGCACGACCCCACTCGCTGGTTGAAGTTCCGTGAACACTACCTTGAGGAACTGTCTGGACATTCAGAAGTCGCATCCGAACTTCGGCAGAAGGCGAAGACTGTTACCGTTACGCTGCTTTTTGCTGCAAAGGATATAGAGCATAACAATGCGGTAGTCCTTAAAGAATTTCTTGAGCATTTTGAAAAGGAGTATGATTTATGAAAGCAGTGCTGGCGCTCGCAGACGGGCGCATTTTTAAAGGAAAATCATTCGGTGCACCGGGTGAATCCAGCGGTGAAGTTGTTTTTAATACTGCCATGTCCGGTTATCAGGAGGTTCTCACCGATCCATCCTACAAAGGACAGATGGTTACCATGACCTATACCCAGATCGGCAATACCGGCATCAACCCCGAAGACATTGAAAGCCGTGGGCTGTTTCTTTCTGGTTTCATCGTCAGAGAATATCAGGAATGCTACTCCAACTGGCGCGCCACAATGAGTCTGGATGCATATTTGAAAGAGCATGGGGTTGTCGGCATCCACGGTATCGATACCCGCGCTCTTACTCGTCACCTGCGGGACAAGGGTGCCCAGAACGGCGTCATCTCAACCACAGATTTTGATCATGCCAGTCTGATTGCCAAAGCGCGTGCTATCCCGAATATGACCGGGCTGGATCTGGTCAGCGGGGTTTCCTGCGAAAAGCCTTACCATTGGACAGAGGGACTATGGGAACTGGAAAGCGGGTATCCCCAGGTAGATCCTGCAACTCTGAAGTACAAGGTTGTTGCCTATGATTTCGGCATAAAATACAACATCCTGCGCTGTCTGGTTGATGCCGGCTGCGATGTGACCGTGGTGCCCGCGACATTTACTGCAGAAGAGGCCTTGGCCTTGAATCCTGACGGCATTTTCCTCAGCAATGGTCCTGGCGATCCGGAGCCGCTTATAAAGGTGCAGGAGGAGCTTCGCAAGCTGATCGGGAAAAAACCGGTTTTCGGCATCTGCCTCGGGCACCAGCTCCTTGGCCTTGCCCTGGGTGGAAAAACCATGAAACTCCCCTTTGGCAATCACGGCTCCAACCTGCCGGTCATGGATATGGAGACCCGCAAGGTTGAGATAACCTCGCAGAACCATGGCTTTGCCGTTGACCTTGATTCTTTGGGAGATGCCGCCTGTCTTGGTCACGAAAATCTTAATGATCAGACTGTTGAAGGCATCCGGCACTGCTCATTGCCGATCTTTTCGGTGCAGCATCATCCTGAGGCGTCCCCTGGCCCCCATGATTCTCAGTACCTGTTCAGCAGGTTTGTAGAGCTTATGGAAAACAACAGGTGATCAGGAACTGAAGAGAGGGGACTGTTCAAAGAAGTTGAAAAAATCTGGTCTCACTTTCTTGTCCTTAAAGATATGAATTACGTCGATCTTTATCAATCCGGTGAACTGTTGCGGCGAGTCCGTCAGGCTTATCGGAGGATTGCAGTTTGTGATCTCTGCCCTCATAATTGTCGTATCAACCGTATTAAAGGTGAACGGGGGATTTGTGGGGCAGGCCTGCAACCTAAAATTGCATCCTCCAATGTGCATAACGGAGAAGAACCGCCAATTTCCGGTACACAAGGTTCAGGAACCATTTTCCTGGCGGGATGCTCTCTTACATGCCGGTTCTGTCAGAACTTTCCCATCAGCCAGTTTGGTAACGGTGAAGAGATTTCCACCGCTGCCATGGCTGCACGGATGATGAAGCTGCAGCGCCAAGGTGTGCATAATGTAAATTTTGTTACACCGACCCATTTCCTCCCCCAGATTCTGGCTGCACTATGGCTGGCCGTGCCCCAGGGATTCCGACTGCCCATTGTCTGGAATTCCAGTGGTTATGAACTGGTGGATACCTTGGAGCTTCTGGATGGTGTGGTAAGCATCTACCTGCCAGACATGAAGTATGCTAATGATGCTGTGGCAACGCATCTCTCCGGCGCACCGGGTTACAGCGCAGTCAACCGCTCGGCGGTGGTCGAGATGTTGCGCCAGGTGGGGCATCTGCAGGTAGACGAAAAAGGTATCGCGCGTAATGGTTTGATTATCAGGCATCTTGTTCTTCCGGAAAGGCTTTCCGGGACCCGGGAAACCCTGCAATGGATCAGCATTAATCTCGGAAAAGAGACACACGTTTCTCTGATGAGCCAGTATTTTCCGGCTCATGCAGCTTTGAATGAACCGGATATCAAGCGACGCATTTCAGGCGAAGAATACGAAGAGGCTGTTGAGTGGCTGTCCGATGCTGCTCTTGAGCATGGCTGGGTGCAGGATTATGAGGAAGGTTGACGAGGTAATCACATGGCATCTATGGCAGTTTCAGACCAAAAATCCTGGAAAAATGCAGGGAAATCGAGTTTTTGTGCCGAGATATCTATACCTGTTTTGCTGAAATATTTGCCGACGATCGGGAAGCTGTCGCGTTGTGGCGCAAAACAGCTGTGGAAGAGCAGAATCATGCCGACCAGATTACCCTTGCTCTAAAGCTCAGGAAGGGGCTTTCCTGCCATGTGGAGGTAGACTCCTCGCAAATTGATTTCAGAATTTTTCAGATGCAGGGATACCTGGAGCCGGTGAAGATATCACCGCCTACACTCAAAGAGGCCTTGGCCTTAGCCATAAAACTGGAGCGGAAAATTTCCTCTTTCCACTTGGATGAAATGATGGTTTTTGAGGATGAAAGTATTAAGAAGTTGTTCAGTGCAATGATGGCCAGCGATCAGAAGCATCTTGAATCCCTTGAGGCTGCCTATAAGAAGCTTGAAGATAAGGCATGATGCCAATACCATTTATTAATGTGATAAGGAGTTGAATTACTAATGCCTAAAAGAACAGACATCAAGAAGATTCTCATCATAGGTGCCGGTCCGATCGTCATCGGCCAGGCCTGTGAATTTGATTATTCAGGAACACAGGCTTGCAAGGCCCTTAAAGAAGAAGGATACGAGGTGGTGTTGCTTAACAGCAATCCTGCCACCATTATGACCGATCCGGATTTCGCCGATCGCACCTATATCGAACCGGTTACACCGGAAATTCTGGCTAAGATCATTGAATTGGAGCGTCCCGATGCGGTATTGCCGACACTGGGCGGCCAGACGGCCCTGAACACTGCCGTTGCCGTGGCGGAAATGGGGATACTGGACAAATTCAATGTGGAGTTGATTGGTGCCAAATTACCAGCAATCAAAAAAGCCGAAGACCGCACTCTGTTTAAAGCTGCAATGGAAAAAATCGGCTTGTCTGTGCCCAAATCCGGTCTTGCCCATAACAGACAGGAGGCGATGGATGTCGTGAAAACCATCGGCTTCCCAGCCATAATCCGCCCCTCCTTCACTCTGGGAGGTACTGGTGGAGGTATTGCCTACAACATGCAGGAATATGAGACAATGGCCATTGCCGGCATTGATGCGTCTCCTACAGATGAAATTCTGGTGGAAGAATCGGTTATTGGCTGGAAAGAGTATGAGCTGGAGGTGATGCGCGATACTGCTGACAACGTGGTCATCATTTGCTCCATAGAAAATTTTGATCCCATGGGAGTGCATACCGGAGATTCCATTACTGTTGCTCCTGCCCAGACTTTAACTGACAAGGAATACCAGATCCTGCGTGACGCGTCCTTGAAGATTATCCGGGAGATCGGCGTTGACACTGGCGGATCCAACATCCAGTTTGGCATCAATCCTTATAATGGGCGTCTCGTGGTGATCGAGATGAATCCCCGTGTTTCCCGCTCTTCTGCTCTGGCCTCCAAAGCAACCGGCTTCCCAATCGCCAAAATCGCCGCCAAACTGGCCGTGGGATACACTCTGGATGAAGTCACCAATGATATAACCCGCGAGACACCTGCCTGCTTTGAACCGACCATAGATTATGTAGTCACCAAGATTCCTCGCTTCACCTTTGAAAAATTTCCGGCCGCTGATGCCACTCTGACCACCCAGATGAAATCTGTCGGCGAGGTTATGGCCATTGGCCGTACATTCAAGGAGTCATTTCAAAAAGCGCTCCGCTCACTTGAAATAGGCGTATCCGGATTGGATTCCCGACTGTTTGACCTGTCGAACGAAACACGCCGGGCACTCACTTCAAAAGAGCAGCAGCTTCTGCTTGAAAAACTGCGTACCCCCAACTGTGATCGTCCCTGGTATCTTGCCGATGCTCTGCGTAGCGGCATGTCGGTCGCAGAAATAAACAACCATACCGGCATTGATCCCTGGTTTCTGCACAACATCCGCCAGATCGTGGAAAAGGAGGAGGAACTCAAGCGCCTTGACCCTGCAGCTCTTTCCCGGGAGAATCTCTTTGAAGCCAAACAATTCGGCTTTTCGGATAAATCACTGGCAAAGCTCTGGAACAAAACGGAAGACGAGGTCCGGGAACTGCGACATACTCTTGGTGTCAAGCCGGTGTACAAGCGGGTCGATACCTGCGCTGCCGAATTCGTAGCCCATACCCCCTACCTTTACTCGACGTATGAAGAGGAGTGCGAAGCCGAACCGACCGATCGCAAAAAAATCATGATTCTTGGCGGAGGTCCCAACAGAATCGGCCAGGGAATCGAGTTCGATTACTGCTGCGTGCACGGGGTTTTTGCCCTGGCGGAAGACGGCTATGAAACCATCATGGTCAACTGCAACCCGGAAACGGTTTCCACTGATTACGATACCTCCGACAGACTCTATTTTGAACCGCTTACCCTGGAAGATGTGCTGGAG
>Ga0154406_1036_pt1 | contig 15614 bp, 9 predicted proteins | sample RifGroB2_FD_115910 | JGI IMG/M metagenome (GOLD analysis project Ga0154406, IMG submission 115910) | Geobacteraceae bacterium GWB2_52_12 | reverse complement strand
CTTTCTCCATCAATCATAGTTCCTGAAAAATCGGACAGTTTTCTGGCAGTTATAATGCCCATGAGGCTCTGATAAGGGTACATGCGCCTCAAATTCCTTGCTATTGCCGGATTCAGAAATCTTGAAGCGGTGCGGATAGAGCCAGGCAAGCGGTTCAACCTTTTTTACGGGCTCAATGGCCAGGGCAAAACCAATCTGCTGGAAGCGGTTTATCTGCTTGGAAACACCAGATCTTTCCGGTCTGCCAGATTGCCGGAGTACATCAGGCATGGCCAGCCCCAGGCCTGGATACAGGGCGAGATTGATTATGCAGGCATACAGAGTACTATCAAGGTAACCCTTGAACATGCCGGACGCAGGGTTGAGCTGGATGGAAAACCGCTGCAGCGGGCATCGGATCTTCATGGCAGGCTGAATGCCGTGGTTTTTTCACCTGATGACACCGGTATGGTCCGCTCCGGACCCGAGTCTCGGCGCAGGTATCTTGATCGCGCAGTTTATGTGGGCGATATCGGTTATCTGCACTGTTGGCACAGTTATCACCGTGTCCTCAAACAGCGCAATCATCTTCTTAAAAGCGCTGAAAGAGCCGGTCTGGACACCTGGACAGAACAGCTGGCCCTGGCAGGTGCAGAGGTTATCGAGCGTCGCCTGCAGTTCGTGTCACAGCTTAATGAAATTATGCAGTGTCATTACGCAACTATCAGCGGCGGTAGTGAAACTGCCGGCATAGTGTATAAACCTGAAGGTATACAGGCAGTACGGAGGGAGGGTATATTCCCCCAACTGATGGATCTGTTTACCCGCCACAGTCGCAGTGATGAACGTTTCGGCACCACTACAGCCGGTCCGCACAGAGATGATGTACACTTTTCCCTGGATGGCCGTTCGCTCAAGGCTTTCGGTTCCCAGGGGCAGCAGAAAAGTTTCATACTTGCATTGAAAATGGCTGAAATGGAAAATCTTCAATCCACATTTGAGGAACCTCCCCTGCTGCTGCTGGATGACATGAGCTCGGAATTAGACTCCCGCAGACACGGTAACCTGATGGACTTTCTTACTTCTCGGGATGTCCAGGTTTTTATGACAACAACAGAACGATCACCAGCCCTATTGGGCCACGCCGCGGCACATTGCAGTATTTTTCATGTGCAGGGCGGCAATCTGACGTTTGAGGGAAATGAATCGCATGAGTGAACAGACAAACACGACGCAGGGCGCTGTCGAAGAGTACGGCGCAGAGAATATCAAGATACTGGAAGGGCTGGCAGCGGTACGTAAACGGCCCGCCATGTATATCGGCTCCACTTCCAGCGCCGGCTTGCACCACCTGGTGTATGAAATCGTAGACAACTCCGTTGACGAAGCCCTGGCCGGACATTGTGACAAAGTCACGGTGACCATTAATACCGACGGTTCCATCACCGTGGTGGATAACGGCCGCGGCATACCGACCGACATTATCCCGGCCGAAGGACGATCAGCGGCGGAAGTCGTTTTGACCGTGCTGCACGCCGGCGGTAAATTCGACAATGACTCCTACAAAGTTTCCGGTGGTCTGCACGGTGTAGGGGTTTCGGTAGTAAACGCCCTTTCAAAATGGCTGGAACTGGAAATACGGCGCGATGGCAAGGTTTTCCGCCAGTCCTACCGCCGTGGCGATCCTCAGGCGCCGCTGGCGGAGGTCGGCGAGACCAAGAAACGCGGAACCAAGATCACCTTCATGCCGGACGAGGAGATCTTCGAGACCACTGAAATATCTTTCGACGTGCTTTCCCAGCGGTTGCGGGAAATGGCCTTCCTCAACGCCGGTGTCCGCATTACGATCACCGACGAGCGCGTTGATAACAAATCCCACGAATTTTTCTACGAGGGTGGCATCAACTCCTTTGTTGAATATCTCAACCGCAACAAGACCGCGCTGCATCCCAAGCCGATTTACTTCAAAGGCGAAAAGGGGGGCGTGGAAACAGAAGTGGCCATGCAGTACAACGATTCATACGACGAAAAGATTTTCAGCTTCGCCAACAACATCAACACCCACGAGGGTGGTACTCACCTGGCCGGCTTCAAGGCTGGCCTGACCCGTACCATGAACAGCTATGTGGCTGCCAACGAGATGCTGAAAAAAGAAAAGGTTGCCATCTCGGGGGATGATTTGCGCGAAGGGATGACCTGCGTCATCTCCGTAAAGATCCCTCAACCGCAGTTCGAGGGGCAGACCAAAACCAAACTCGGCAACTCCGAAGTCAAGGGGTACGTCGAATCCCTGATCAACGAGAAGCTGGCCCAGTTTCTGGAAGAAAATCCGCAGGTTGCCAAGCGCATCCTGGAAAAGTCCATTGACGCCGCCCGGGCCCGCGAAGCTGCCCGCAAGGCCCGTGAGACCGTCCGCCGCAAAGGTGCCCTGGATCTGGGAGGCCTGCCGGGGAAGCTGGCCGACTGCCAGGAGAAGGACCCCAGTCTCTGTGAACTGTACCTGGTCGAGGGCGATTCCGCCGGCGGCTCCGCAAAACAGGGACGTGACCGTAAAAATCAGGCCATCCTGCCGCTTAAGGGTAAGATCCTCAACGTGGAAAAAGCCCGTTTCGATAAAATGATCGCTTCGCAGGAAATTCGCACTCTGATCACCGCCCTAGGAACCGGCATCGGCAAGGATGATTTCGACATTGCCAAGCTGCGTTACCACCGCATCATCGTCATGACAGACGCCGACGTGGATGGTTCACACATCCTGACCCTGCTCCTGACCTTCTTTTACCGCAACATGCGCGAGCTGATCGAGCGCGGCTACCTTTACATCGCCCAACCGCCGCTGTACAAGGTCAAGCGCGGCAAGAAGGAGATGTACCTCAAGAATGAAGCCGCCATGCAGAACTTTCTGCTGGAGGAGGGAGCCGAGGAGCTGGTCCTGAAGCTGGAGAAAGGTGACCGCGTCTATTTAGGGAAACAGATCATTCCTGTTATCAAGCAGTTCATCGAAAACCGCGCCATCTTTGACAAGGTTGTTAAAAAAGGGATTACCGCAGAACTGCTTTCGATAATCGTGCGCAGCAACATACCTTCCGGATTGGAGGAACTCTCCCAGTTCGGGCCGTACCTGGAAGCAATGAAAGCTCTCTCTCCCGGTTCCGAATATCAGGTAGAGGAAGAGCGCATCACCTTCCGTCTCGGTAACATACGCGCCATTATTGACCAGCAGACACTTGCGGTGCTCGCCGCTCATGAATACGAGCTTCTGGTAGATAACCATCGCCGGGTGGTTGAGACAATGGCCGACGGTCGAGCTGTTCTGGAGTTTCAGGATGGAGGCAAGCAGCTGCTGGAAACCGCCAACCACGAAGAACTGCTGGTCTTCTTTCTGGAGCAGGCGAAGAAGGGTCTGTCCATCCAGCGCTACAAAGGTCTGGGTGAGATGAATCCGGAGCAACTTTGGGAAACCACCATGAATCCGGAAAACCGGGTGCTGCTGCAGGTTAAAATCGAGGACATGGTCGAATCCGACGAGATCTTCACCATCCTCATGGGCGATCAAGTGGAACCGCGTCGCGATTTCATTGAGCGGAACGCGCTGAATGTGGTCAATCTGGATATATAAGCAGCAACAACCAACAACAACAACGCAGCAACAACACAACGCAGCGACCGACTACGACATGATGGTGGACGCAGTAGCGCGCAGCAGTAATTAAGGATTTTTGGCCTCAATTAGTATTTTTGCCCTACAAAAAAAATAAAATGAAAAAGAGGGATTGGTTATTATTGCCAATCCCTCTTTCAGTATCAACAAAACTTCTCACAGCTTGAAATCATATGGCAAGAGCTCCCTTAGCTTAAAGATTACAATCTCACCCCTGAACTCAAAAGTATCATGTCGCGGCAAACTCAACGATTACGAAAAGATATGTCAGCAGAAAGGTAACATCATTTAAATTATAATATTTTATTTAAAATACTTTATTGACATTATGTTTTTTTGTGGGTAACACAGTTTTACATTTTACTGATGATGCAGGGAGGTAAATGGTTTCTGTTGAGTTAAAGGCCGCACCGGTAAGCATGTTAAATCAGGTGGTTTTTTTGTTTGGATTTCAATGGTGGGTAATGGATCTGCATTTTGTACCTCCAGTAGTTGTGACCTCCCCCCTGTAAACTGTGCAATTGGCATGCTCAGCATAAAGATTTAATAATATTGAGGGAAAGGATGAGTGTGTCAAGAAAATGGAGGGGCCCAGATATTTGGGTTGCCAGCATGGTTTTATTAGTTTTGTCGATTTCATCCGCCTTGGCGGAAGGGGTATCGTGCAGCCTACCGGTAACTACATCCACAGAAGTTGCGGGATGCGGGTGTAATTCAAACATATTTGCTTACAAGTATAATGGCGATGGGACATGGGATGTAGTGTATTGGGGTTTATTGGGGTTTAAGCGGTGTCCCCGAAAACACGATCATCAAGACTGCATCAACAGCGATGGTTGATATGTCCCTAACGGTACATCAAGTTGTGGCTATCCAGGATATTGGTTGGGATACGATCCTGCAATACCGTAGAATAATTTTAATTACATAAACCAAACAGATTATATATACAGCCCAAGACGGCATGTATTGGACAACAAGTAACATCCCCGTAAACTTGGAAATACATTCAGTATCTGAGTTACATCAATACGTGAGTGTTCCCGCACAACCAAATACTTGTGCTTCAAGTATGTATCAAATGATTAATGCAAATGTTCAAGGCTTATGGTTCAGTACACCAGAAGGAATACAACAATGCGTTTGGTCTCAAGGTCCGGCAGGCTGGCTTTCTGGATGTGAAGCTCCTTCTAATGGCGTTTGGGGATACGAATGGTGGATGAATGGCTCAACTATTGAAGTAATGACTCCATATTGGCATCAATGTGGAAACTATCCGACCTGCGATAGAGGTGGTTGGGCATACAGCTATGCACACTACCATTTCGGCAATCCAATCTGCAACTCGTGGCTTCCCACACCGACAACCGGCCTTGTGGATGTCGCAGGCAATCCAGTAACATTACCTGATTCCGTAAACGGCTTTTGGGTTAAAGTCTGCAAAGTGGAACACCAGAAATGCCAATGTAACCTCACCACAACAAGCCTTTCTGGCGATATATTCAATCCCAATCTTTGCCAACCATTAAATCTTTCGGGTTCTGTAATGGAGGCATACAACAACACAGTGGAATGGACAGTAAATATCTTAGGTAGAACGTACAGTGGCTTAGGAACTTCGGTTTCTGTCGCGGGGGACGGCAAAGATACAAACGGTAATTTAGTTGCACCAGGTTCATATTCCGCAATCCTTAACGCGAAGGTTCCCAATAGTATTTGTTCGGACAGCAAGACTGCTGAAATAACTATGCAAGGGTGCAACCTGTCCGTAAGTCTGAGTTCCAGCAATTCCCCGATAAACCCTTCATCAGGAGAAACCATAAACTTTCCTGGAGTGTTTCCGATCAAACAGCTACTACGGTGCTTAGCATTGCAGGCAAGGCTATTGGCGGAAATTCCTGGGATGGAAAGGATGCATCAGGGAAATTGGTTCCGCCCGGGGTATATATTACCACGCCGACCGCCACCAATACGTGTGGCTGCACTGCTTCCAATACATTGGCAATTACTGTGCTCTACCCCAAGTGAATAGCTGCCCCCTTTATGTCAAAACCAACTGAGGCGTAAGCAGCCTTTTAAAGGGTGACGATTTTGCTGGACTTGTAAAGTGGCTCTTTTCAATGTATGTCCTGTATTTACAAGGCATTATCCAAGATAAATCTTTACATATTTAAAATATATTTAATTTATATCTATTAAGCTATTTTGTAATATGTCAAAATTTTAGAACTAATTATACAATAAAAACAACGTTAAACCTGTTTGAGCGCATTAATTCACCCATGGTGTTTGCCGTTGAACATATTATTTCAGGAGTACATAAAAATGTTCGTATATGTGAAAAAGCTAGTTTCTCGTTGCTCCGGAATTCTCCCGAACCTTTTAATCAGCTTCATTTTAGTATTCTCTTATTCACATCCTGGGCACGCGGCCACGAACTGTACCCCCGGTCAGGCATCAGTCATTGGCATCGAGTTCGTGGCAACCAACTGTCCATGGGAAAGCTCAGTCTATAGCTACAAGGGAATCGACCTCATCTGCCAAAGCGGGACTGTCGTCAGAGATCCCAACAGTTCTGGCGACACCAACTATGCAGGCTTGTCACCACAGAGTCTTCAGAACATGCTCGTTTCACAGGCGCAGTATTTCAGTATGAAAGTCTTTCGGAACACGGAAGGGACACGTTTTCTGCTGCTAAACAGGTACTTTGGCAACGGCGGTTCAATAGACGGCAAAAGCATGACTCCCTACCCAGCAGCACCGACCGTCAACTCCGATGTGTTCAACAAAGTCATTTATGTCGATCCGGCGGCAAAACCACCTTGCTGCCTAAAGATCAAGAGTTTTACTTCCGACAGTGCTGCAATTACCCCTTCGACCGGCGAGAAGGCGACATTCAACAGCAGCATATTCGCCAATTATCCGGTTACCTGGAATCTGTCAATAGTCGACCGTCTTTTTTCCGGCAGCGGCACAACGGCGACAGCGACTTGGGACGGTAAAAATGCGGCCGGTTCAATCGTGGCAGCCGGATCCTATTCTGCCAATCTAGCCGCTCAGACAAGCGAGATTGCCTGTACCGACAATGCCTCAACCGGCGTAACAGTAACCAGTCCATGTAACCTCATCATAACTGCATTTAGCGCCAGTCCACTAACAATTAATCCATCTGCCGGTGAAACCACAAGCCTTTCCTGGAATATTTCCGATCCATCCGGCTTGCCGACGACCTGGAAAGTGACAATTGCCGGAAGGACCTTGACCAGTCCCACTTGGGACGGCAAGGAAAGCTCGGGAAGGATTGTGTCTCCAGGGATCTACACCGCCACCCTGACAGTCACAAATACGAACGGTTGCACTGACACCAAACCATTGACGATTAAAGTGATACCTCCAGTGAATAGCTGCCCCCTTAATGTCAAAACGAACTGAGCGCTAGCAGGATAACAAGCCGGAAGCAAGCAGTAGGAACGAAATGACGGCGCCGTCTGCCGCCGCTTTAAGCAAGTGTAGTCGAACCACTGTATCGACATGATATTTTTATTGGCGTCCATGCTGCCAACTTTGATTTAGGAGCCTCCCGATGGTCAGAATCCCGAAAAAATCATTCCTGCTGAATTTACTGATGCTGGTATCGATGTCTGTTGCCTTGCCGGCATGGGGGGGTACGACGAGCAACGTCGCCAGCGGCGACCTCTCCCACAGCCAAGAGCTCTTCGTCATCAAAGGAGCAACCCTGGCGATTGAGATGGGGCTTAATTATAACAGCCTTTCCTCCTACAACGGCAACCTCAGCCTGGGGTGGACCCACAACTACGTCATCACCCTCACAGACGGTGGCAACGGCTCCAAGGTCCTGCGTCAGGGGGCGAGCACCCAACTCTATCTTGCAAATGGCAGCACGTTTGATTCGCAACCGGGTGACACAACAAGTCTTACCATAAACGACAGCGGATACCTCATCACATACCGAGATGGCTTGAAGCAGTACTTCGGCGCAGATGGCAAGATAACCAGTATCGCCGATCGCTTCGGCAACACCCTCAACTTTATCTATACCGGCGGCGACCTCACCAGCATCAGCGACTCGGAGAACCGAAGCCTAACAATCGGATACGACACCGCAACCACACCCCATCGACTGACGACCATCACCGACCCCAATCAGAATATCTATACCCTCCAGTACAACACAAACGGTCAGTTATGGAAGGTTGTCTATCCGGTCACTGACAGCGGTGTGCCGGCCGCATATTGGGAATTCACCTATGTGGCAGGCAACCTGGAAACAAAGCGCGACCCTGGTGGAAACCTTACCCGCTATGAATATGATACTAACGGCAGAGTAAAAACTATTTATGACCCGCAGTGGACGGAAGGTTCGCAGGGACATACCCGTAGTATTGTCTACCCAACCACCAGCGGCAATATCCGCACTTCCACGTTCACCGAAAAGGATGGTGGTCTGTGGACCTACAACTACGAGGTTTCTACCGGCACACTCAAGGAGAAAATTGCGCCGGATGATGGTGTAACTCCCGTATTGATGCGCACTACCAGCTATACGTACGACAGCAATGGCCGCACAAAATCAAAGACCGAGTCCGGCATCAACGGAGTGCGCTACACAACTTTTTATACCTACGACGCCAACGGAAATACAATTACCGAGAGTGTGCCTCTGGACTGCGTGGCATTGGGGATTGATCCGGCAACAGTAGCCAATCCGGTCAACGACATCCGCATCAAAACTGCCTTCCGCTACAGTTACGAAACAGCGGGCCAGAACCGCATCCTCAGTTCCAGTGACGAACGCGGCACGGTGGCGCTCACCACCAGCTATGCCTACACTACCGATGTCGAAGGGTATCTTGTCACCACCGTCACCGATCCTGCCGGGGCTAACACAGTCACCCGCCAGTACACGGACGGCAGGACCAAGGACGTAATCGACGCCAACGGCAAGATTACCAGCTACACCTACCGGACCGACAAGCAGATCGAAACCATCACCGACCCAACCTGGATTGTTACTTCCTTCACCGAATACGATGCCAACGCCAACAACACCGAGATGCAAATTAAGGACAACACCGGAACGTTACGTAAGACCATCATCATGAGCTACGATGCCAAAAACCGTCTGCGCACGACCACCGCACGGGTCCCCGGCCATCCCGATGTCATTACCACCTACGGTTATGATGACAGCGACAACCAGAATTACATCAAGGATGCCGAACTGAACGAGACCAGACATGAGTACAACTACAACCGCCAGTTAATCAACACCACCCAGTATCTGAAGGAAGAACAAACAACCCGACCGGTGACAACAAAATTCGAATACGGCGCCACCGGCTGTCCCTCCTGCGGCGGCGGGGTGGACAAGCTGACCGCCGTGGAGGACGCCAAGCAGCAACGCACCATCTACCAGTATGACAAGTTGGGGCGTCTGGAATACGAAACCGATCCACTGAGTAAGAAGTACCACTACACCTACTATGAGAACGGCCTGCTCAAGGAAAAATACGACGCGACCGCCACATTCGAAACACTCCTTATCACATACACGTACAACAGCCAGGGACAACTCACCCGCAAGCAGTACACCGATGGCAGTCCAGACACGGTCTATGACTACGACGACAACGGCAGGCTGCAAACCGCAAGCAACGGCGCCATCAGCTACACCTATGCCTATTACGACAGCGGCACCAACATGGGAAGACTTCAGAGCGTCACCGACAACACCGGCAAAAAGATCAGCTACGACGACTACGATAACCTTGGCCAGCGCAAGCAGGTGACCATTCTCAAGGGGAGTGCGGACCAGCGCATAATTACCTACGATTATGACACCGCCAACCGGCCATGGCACATCACCTCCGCCGCCGGGCAATTCAAGTATGAATATGACACACTCGGCAGACGGCAGTATCTTACCTATCCCAACCAGACCAAAGCCAGCTATGTCTACGATGATCTCGACCGGCTCACCAGTCTGACCCATCAGGTAATTAATGGACCCACTCTGGCCAGCATAACCTATCCGGTGCATGACGGCGTCGGCAACCGTACGACAGCAGGACGGGACGGCAGTCAGTGGAGTTATATCTATGATGATATGTACCGTTTCCTTGAAAAGGTTTCACCAACCCAAGCGGAAAAATTTACCTACGACGACGTTGGCAATCGGACCTCCGGCCCTGGTTACACGGATAGTCAATTTTTCTACTCTCCAGCCAACCAGGTGATCAACGGCCGCAGGCTGCAATACGGCTACGACAATGCCGGCAACCAGACCACACGCTTTCAGACTGGCGTCACCGACAAAAGCTGGACTCAGGCTTGGGATTACGAGAACCGTCTGGTGAAGGTGGAGAAGATCAAGGGGGCGGAGAAGCGGACCATAAGCTTCAGTTACGATCCCATGGGGCGGAGGATCGGCAAGCAAGTCACGACCATAGTGGATGGCATCTTAAAAACGCAGACCTACACCTACGTCTATGATGGCGAGAACATAGCTGTGGAAATTTTCATAGATGCCAGCGGCACAACCAAGACCTTTTACACCCACGGTGCAGGCGTCGATGAGCATCTTGCCCTCGAAAGAAACGGCAGTTTCAACTACTACCATGCCGATGGATTGGGGAGTATTACCAGTATTACGGGTGCAAGTGGTAACCTCGTGGAGGCGTATGAGTACGACAGTTTTGGGATGGTGAAGTCGTCAAACAACTTCCAGAATAGTTACACTTATACGGGCAGGGAGTGGGATAAGGATACAGGGCTGTATTACTACCGGGCACGTTACTACGACCCAATGGAAGGGAGGTTCATCAGTAAGGACCCTATTAGCTTTCAAGGGGGGATAAATATCTATGCCTACGTAGATAATAACTCAATCAATAAAATAGATCCTCTTGGACTAGCATTCTTTGCAAAGAGAGCGTTGGCGGGGAGAAGTTGGATAGATGGAGTTTCTAATGGCAACAGTATACTCGACAACCTTAATATCGAATGGAGTCATGAACAATTATTTTTTGAAGACGGAAAGGAACCGTCTAATGCAGGTTTTTTTAAGACTCCTAGCGGAGGAAAGGTTATGGTTAACGAAAGTTCGTTTGGATATCATCGAACATCCGGGAGTTACGATGACTGCATAATGAGGAAGGCGTATGCAAATGTCAGTAAGACCTCGCATAGTTATTGCCTGATAATTCCATTGGTTAATAAGTATAATTGCCAAAATTGGGCTGATGATGTTAGGCGTGAGTACCAGCGCTTAATTTCTAAAAAAGAATGCTGTCAGTGAAAGGATGCAAAATGCATAAAATACCATTTAAAGCCTATTTTGTTTTATGGTTCGTTACCCTTTTAATATTTGGATGTGTAGACGATAGGCCTAATCCTGAAGCAATAAAAGCATTTTACGGCCAGGTGTGCTCGGATACGCAGCCCGAACTAAATTATCAGAAATTTCTTGAAGCAGCAAAAGATGCAGAAAATAAAGGTGATTTTGAAAGGGCATTAATTTGTTATGAAAGTGCGATAAAGGTCGACCGGAAGTGCTTGCCATCATATTATCCAATGTTTCAGAAAGGACAAGCTCTTATTACATTGGGTAGGACAGTTGAGGGGAAATCGGCTTTACGCGAATATTTAGCCTTTGCCAAAGCAGAAACCAGTTCACGAGGGAAACCCTATTTTTTTATAATCTCCACTGCAACAGAACGAACTGTAGAATTGCGTAAAAAAATGCGAGCAGTAGAAGGTATCTTGAGTAGAAAGTGATTGGAAATGACCATAAACTGTCTTTGTAGTTTATGCAGGGCGAATAATGGGGTCAGCCCCGGATATGAGACAAATCAAACCTTTTGACCAACTATTTTGTCGTAAAAGATAGTGCCAGTACTCAAAACACGCTTTGATTTAACGATATACTGCAATGACACGAGGAGTGGCTGATGAAAAACCCAGGAGTAGTACTGACATCGATCTTGATGTTTCTGTTGTTGCTGAATGCATTGATTGCCTCAGCAGCAACTGACGGATTTTACCAGCTCTCTCAATCGTCTCAATACTCGTGGGATGGGACTGACGGAAGCCGCCTGAAAGCGATCACTGCCGATTATGCCTTCACATATGGTGACGAGGCAAGTGTGGCCTACGCGATGCCATGGACATTTACATTCTACGGCCAGACCTACAACCAGATCACAGCCGATACCAACGGCAACATCTGGTTTGGCCCTACCGACTCAGCGCACTCCTTCAACCTGGCTAATAATGGTCGCGGTCCGGTTATTGCCGCTTGGAACAATGACCTCTCCTCCTATTATTATGGTGGCGTATTTATTCAGCACAAGACCAACCCAGAACGGGTAGTAATCGAGTGGCAGACTGAAACCTATACAACTGAAGGACTTCAGAAACCGAACTACTTTGAGGTTGTACTTTTTCCTAATGGAAACATTGCCATAGATTATAAGGCCTTCACATCTGATGTCTCGAATAAAGATTTCGGTTCTGGGGTTTCACGCAATGACGGCAGTAATTCTGTTAATCTCACAAATGATAGAGGCAACGTATTTACACTTGCAGGACACTCTTTCCTTTTCGTGCCTGACACTACTCCTCCGGTTGGAACCAGCTTCACCGTCCCGACCACCTCGAGCACCCTCAGTGTAGCGGTCAGCACATTCACCGCCACCGACAACATTGGTGTAACCGGCTACCTGATCACCGAAAGCAGCACCCCACCCTTGTCCACGGCGACCGACTGGAGCGCTACCGCACCTACCAGCTACACCGCCGCCAGCGCCGGCAGCCATACCCTCTACCCATGGATCAAGGACGCCGCCGGCAACGTCTCGGCTGTCTTCGCCACCCCAAGGATCGTGGTAATCACCTTGCCCGATACCACGGTTCCGACCATAACCGGCTTCACCGTCCCGGCCACCTCGACCACCCTGGCCGTGGCGGTCAGCACATTCACCGCCACCGACAACATCGGTGTGACCGGCTACCTGATCACCGAAAGCAGCACAGCTCCCTTGGCAACCGCTGCCGGCTGGACCGCCACCGCGCCTACAAGCTACACCGCCGCAACCGCCGGCAGCCATACCCTCTACCCATGGACCAAGGACGCCGCCGGCAACGTCTCGGCTGCCTTCGCCACCCCGAGGATTGTGGCAATTACAATTGGCAACATGGCCTTGGCCCTCTCAACAAACTATATTACCGCCGATTACCAAGGTAATTTAGGGATTACTGTCAGCAACATATCGCCGATGGGAAGCGAAGTATTTATCGAGCAATTTGTAGATGCAAACCGTAACGGCATGATTGATGCCAGTGATTACGTCATCCGTTCCTTTAAGGTGAGTGACGGCGTTGTTTCCGGCAATTCAAATGTTCAGGGAGACGGGGATGGTGCCGCAAATTCTGCCATAAGTACAACGCTGAATTATTTTATGCAGAACGATCTCTACCACGCCCCGGGCCAATATATTTTCCGGGCAAGCAAAGAGACGCAAATCGCCTCCGCGATTCTTACCGTCAGCCCGGTTTTACAGCCCCAGACCATATCAGGCACAGTAACTGATGGAACAAACCTTGTGCCCGGCGCAATGGTCCGCCTGCTTGACAAATGGCGACGCCACCTGGCTTTTGCCGTTGCCGATGAATACGGCAATTATTCCCTTGAACCGAAAAACGCCGGCCAGTTTTATGTGATTCCCTATGCTTACGGTTATGCTGCTCGAAATGACATACCCCTTACAACCGTGACTTCAGGCCAGACAATCTCAGGACATAACATCGCTCTCTTGAAGGGAGATAACCACCTCTTCGGCAGGCTCACAAATACAGAAGGAAGTTCAGGAATTGACGGTTTGTGGGTTGTGGGCCGTAGTTCTAATTATACCGGCATCGCAATCAGCGACTTCAATGGCAGCTATGATTTGTCATTACCTGCGGGGCAGTACAGCATTACCGCTTCGTTGGACCTTGTCTCGCCAAACCCCTCAACAAAAGGTTATTTCAGTATTCAACGAGGGGTGGATGGCGTTACATTGCCGGGATACATTAGTCAGGTGGAGTTCAAGCTGCCACTGCCGGATGTCTTTGTGACCGGGAAAATCACTGACCCGGCGGGCAATCGTCTTGGTGGAGTGCCGATTGTAGGAAAACTCCAAAGTTATGATTTTAATGGCCGTACAAGTGAAAGCAATGAGCCGCGAGGCGGAGCACTCAGTGACTCGAACGGGAATTATACACTCGGGCTTAGACACGGTGATACATGGGGTATGGGTATTAGCCTGGATTACGACCTTTATATCGGAGCTTTCAAACATCCATTCTCCACGCTGACCAGCCCTCTTACCGGCAATGATTTTATTGCTCAAAAGGTGACGTCATGGATAGAGGGAAGTCTGAAAAACAGGAGTGATTTCCCGATCAAGGATGCCGACATTAAACTTCAGGGTGTCATCAATGGAATTAACTCTTGGATTTCAACACCTAAAACCGCTAGTGACGGAACCTTCCGCTTTGGGGTTTTCGCGGGTAATTGGGACGTTGAGTTTCTGTCGTCACCGGATGTAATTATTTATGCTCTCCGGCAAAGCGTTGACATAGCTGATGGTGAGAGCAAATCATTGAACGCTGTCGTGGATTCGCGTCTCCCATTTGTAATGATAAACCCATTGCGTTCGCCAACGAATAAGGTGATGGAGACCTTATCGGGGGTTAGAGGTGAAGGCGTGGGGGTGTTTGGTGGCAACCAATATTTCCAACTGGTGGTGGACTATCCGACAAGTACTACCTGGAGCGGCAGCCTTGAAATGGGAGCGCAGGAGGGAAATAGCCGTATAACGGTAGTTGGTCAAGGCGCAAATGGAATTGCCGATATCATTGTCCGTGATCTGCAAATAGATCGTTCACGCCCGGTAGTCACAATTGTATCGCCAGCCGCCAATTTGGCCTATCCTTCTGCTCCGATACTTCAATTCAGCGTAAGCGATCAGAATCCGGTGACTGTCGTAGTCAGGATTGATGGTAAGGTTGTACAAAACCACTCTGGAGGCAATCTTAACTTAACAGCCGGGAATCATTCCGTACTTGTGGAAGCAACCGACATCGCCGGTAATATCGGATTCTCATCCATCGGATTCACTGTTGGAGCACCACCTCTGCAAAGTAATGTTACGGAAAATTTTGAAAGCGGCGATTTCAGCAAACTACCCTGGGTCTTGAGCGGCGATGGAATGTGGTCTGTTCTTGCCGGCAGTGGATACAATTATACAGAAGGCGCTGTGACGCCGGCATCGTTGCGAGATGGCGAGTCAGCTGTACTGGAATTAACCTATACATGTGTTACCAGCGGCTCGATAAAGTTCAAATATGGACTGGATTCTCCAAACGGCTACACTTCACAGCCTTTCGAATTCTCTATTGATGGCGTCAGTAAGCTATCAACTGGGGGCTATATAGCTTTGAGTAGTGTGAACTATTCAATCACACCTGGTATTCATAAGTTCAAATGGTCATATTCCAAACAAGACTCGAATACCTTTACCGGGAACAATGCAGCTTGGCTTGATGAAATATTTTTCGGCTGTAATATTACTAAAAAAACAAGATAGTTTATTATCTCCAAGACGTAAGAGCCCGTCCTGGCTGCCATCTGGACGGGCTCTTCATTTTACAGCTCAAAACACTGATTCCATGACCCAGTCAGATGAGATGTGAAGCGGCCCAACTTTTTCCCACTCAGCTATGGCGTTGCCGAGAGACCCTCCTCATATGATAAGACGAATTCAATAATCCCAAAATTAGATGTGTTCCAACCCCTCATCTGATAGGAAAAATGAAGCTTATGGGTGTCAACGGGCTTTGAATTTTGCCCCACCATAGGCGTCCAATTTTGACCCACCCCAGCCGTTAGTTTTTATCCCGATTTCTTGTT
>Ga0154406_1013_pt3 | contig 15984 bp, 10 predicted proteins | sample RifGroB2_FD_115910 | JGI IMG/M metagenome (GOLD analysis project Ga0154406, IMG submission 115910) | Geobacteraceae bacterium GWB2_52_12 | reverse complement strand
GGTGATGACGCCGCGATGCACCAGATCCAGCACCTCCAGCAGCAGGAGCGGTTTGTGCGGGGCCATGCGCTTGGTAGCCTCGGTCCAGGTTGGGCCGGGGGCGCGGTTGAGGGAGGCGAAGTGTTTGATGGAGGTGGTGAGTGAGGTCATAGCAAATTTTCTTAACTCAAAGCAATTTGATTTGTTAATCTACCTATGTTGTCTAGTGAAGCTCAGTTGAATATAAATGACAGAGTTATTTTGGGGAACCATCCCTTATTTGATGTAAAAAATCTGTGCTTGACTTTGCGAGGCTAACACCTGTTGCCGATGCGGCCACTTCCAAAATAGAAGCAGTCTTTGAGTAGCCGCTCAAATCCTTGTCATTACAACGTTCCAACAAGATGGGCGCGTAAAGGCTTGGAGAGATTAGGGCAAATTTCTGCGTTTGTGCCACATGTTGCCAGTGTCGAGATAGTCGGTTAGCAAAAATGTCCCCAGAATATTGGCCCCATTCTTGCCCTGAGAGGAAATTTAACATCCTGAAATGGGCAACAAATAAGTCTTTAGGTGAGAGATCATCATATTGAAGTCGGTATAACCAACCAGCAACAACTTGTAATAATTCATCAGTCTTTGGAGTCGATTTGCCAGAAATGATGTCAAAGAATATGTTAATTTCGTGGCCCTTTATTTGGCATGCGTCCAAGTCTTGCCGCCAATCGTCTATGGGCAAAGATGCTGACAAATCGATACATGCACTTGTAATGGCAACAGAGAGAATTCTATTTAGAAGATTTTCTCTCCTGTCCTTAGAATCCCAATAATCAGATGGAAGCTGTTGAATTTCACTTGGGACCCAACCGTCCATTTGCTCTGCTTCCATCGGCGCATGACATTGAAGAGATTCATACATTTCAACAAAAATCTGAACAGCTGATGATACTTCCAAATTTTTATACAATGCTTGGAGCCTTGATATTCTTTGCATTATGTCCATCAAAAGAGGCAATTTCCCATGGCATCTCTCTTTTGCTAATTTGGCAAGTTCAAGACCAGTTCCGAATTTTGTATCGATACTTCCGAGCATACCCCAACTTGCTGACATATCTTTGATATCAAGGTCCTTATACCCCTCATGTGGTTCTTGATTGCTGCACGCGCCAGGCATGGGCTCAACGATATTATTCTGAGTTGCCTTTTCTCCCAAGTCGATCCATAGAAGCGAATGTTTTACAATGGCATGCAAGTAACGATTCTTTAGGTTGTCATCAATTGGTATTGTTTCCATTTTTTTCAACACATCTGAATAAAGCATTAACGAGTCGACAGTTTTCCCTTGCTTCCAGCGCGCAAATGCGGCATCTGCAAGCAGACCTATTGCCATTCTCACCATGTCTTCAGTCAGAGTGGGTATTTGTGATCCACCCAGAAAAAACCGTTCAGCTGAAGCCCAGTCTCCGATACGAGCTGCAGCTATCCCTCCATTCCGTGAAGCGAACATCTGCTCTGTAGTTGGCAATGCTCCAGCAACAAGTGCTTGGTCGAATAATTCCAGAGCTTCCGCATTATTCTTTTGATGTAACAGCACCTTAGCACGTTGATTTAATATGCGTGCATCGTTGCTGCCAATTCGTTCTTCCGCCTGATCAAGTATTGATAATGCGTTTTCGGGAGAATCACCATACTCATCGTAAATAACCGACATTGCCACATATGCTGCACGGAGAAGTTTATTTGCTCCCCATTTTTTTGCTAGTTCAATAGCATAAAGTAATATCGAATATGCTTCTTCAACATTAAGTCGATCTTGAGAAGCATCCTTCCACCAAGCAGTACCAACAAGTAGCTCGGCATCAGTCACTTCCTCTGTTTCAAATACTTCAAGTAAAAAGTCTCTTTTTTCTTGTTCAAGTTCATTTAGCGCTTCAAGAAGCTCTTTAAGATCTGCCAAGCCTGATATTCTTGCTGCCTCAAAACTGAATAATGATTGCGCTGGGGTCAAGCCTGCCATACATACATCGTTGTTATCTTTCGACAATAAATTGCTAAATATGTCACCAAAATCATGCTCAACCTTACTTATATCTATCAACCGAGAAATCATATCGACCGATCGTCTTGGAGGTATCGGAATTTCAATTGATGTAAGAAAAACAAGATATGCCATAGCAGCATTCGGTACAGAAACTTGTTTATCTTGCTTTGCTAAGACTTCAAATGCTCTATCCATAATAGCAAGGGATTTGTCTGCTTGTTTACTAGTGGCAGCAATCCTGAATTGAGAAAGTCTCAGCATAAAATCTATAAACAAGTTTTCTTGAAAAATGTGCTGGCCAGGCTCAAGTGCCATTGATGGGAACCAAAACACCGCATCGCCCAATGATTGCCAGATCTCTCTGTCTGCCGTCATTATGCCTTGAGTCAAAAATATAAGTGCTTTTTCAGACCTTGATATTAGTGCGTGAGTCAGTATGGCGCCCACATCAGACGGCGAAAGTGTCTTCCTGCTTAGCAGTTCTAATGCAATTGCTTCATGGACGGCATTAGCTTCAGCAAGGGCAAGCACATCTTTCCCTTGATCGGCCAGTATTGGAGATACGCGATAGGTATCTTGTCCAATCTTCTCTATCCAAGGACCTACTATCAAATCAAAGCTCTCACCAGGGAGAGCGATGGGAGGAGGAAGTTCGGCTAATTTAAGAGCAGTTGTTCGAGTGAATTTTTCCGATATCAGGCTTAGCCTGTAAGCGAGCAACCGCGCCCCGTCGGATGGAATTTCATCGGAAAGTCTCCGACGTGTAGCTTCCCGTTCTGGCACAAGGTCCGACTTGTCATACAGCCAAGTCATTTCCTCAAGGGGAGGCCAACCCTTGCTCTCAAGATTTTTGATACGAGCATGAACCAGCTGCGGATGCCCTTGTGTCGTTATCAGAATCGCACGACTCCATTGATGCAGTTTATGCCTATCTGTAAGACCATGAAAACATGCGATATCTGCGATATCCTTCTCATTTAGGTAGGTGACAACTTGGTCACACTCAGTTGGAAGCCAAAGCTTATTGAGAAAATCAGGGGGGCACATAGATGGCCCCGTCAAAATGACATGCCCTCCGGCATTCAGAACTGAAAAAGCAAGTGCAAGTAACTCTTTCTCAAACTTTGCAAGTCCGCCAAAATCGAGATCATCTAGGACAACCTGAGGAGTTATTCCAAGATTTCTAATTTCAACGGCAGCACGTTTAAAGAGGTCTGCAATATGTGTTGGTGTCCGTCCACGGAAACCAGCCCAAGCCCATTCGCCACAGATTCGATCAGTTACTAATCGTGCTAGTGACGTCTTACCTAGACCTGTGCTGCCACGCAGGATAATTGCACCATGATTCCGTAGGATTGACTCGTAATTGGTAACAACATCATCTCGCGACGTTGCCCCTCGAACTAATGGAAGAGGTTCTTCTAAAACTTGAAGTGGTTGATTTGTTGTGGCAACACTGGAAGCGTTAGCTAATGGGCTTAATCGGTTCAACATGCTTCTGAGTACGAGCGCCTCACCCTTAGGCATCACCTCCATCGTTGCTTCATCAAAAGCCTGACAGAAATCTGCATAGTTCAGACGCCTATCACCCGCGAAGGCTAGCAAATCAGTAACTTTTTGCAGAAGATATGCGAGAGCTTTTTTCGAGCTAAAGGAGTCTACTCCTTTTTTATCACCGTGAGAAATAAGCCGTTCTTCTATACTGACTATAAGACCATCTATTAGATTTTTGCCGGTATCCCACTGTATTTTTGATAAGATTTGGCTGCGAATAGCAGTATCATCAGAATCTCTCAAGAAATCTTTCAATGATTCATCCAAAGAGAGAGTTAACAAGAAATCTTTCAGAGGTTCAACTTCATAATGATCGTTTCTTCCGGCTAATTTCCAGTATTCAATCCCCTTCCCAACATCACCGAACTTTATCCCTTTCTCTTGGCCAGGCTCTGAAGTCGACAGGAATCTGAATAAAATTAGTCTTTCTGCATTACTGTTCTTGTGACGCCAGTAATTATTAATGGCATCAATCACGTCCTCACTGCGAAGAGTTATTGACCCACTTCCTGCTGTGTCCTTAACTTGAGTTACCGTAACTAATTCTGGCTCGTGAACGTCGAAATCTTCTGCTGCTTCCAAAAACAGCAGATCATCTTCCTTAAGCCGCATCCACGCCAAAATACTCTGGTATGCTTGGTACACATATCCACGTATAGACGAAGTCGCTTCACGAGTTTTGTCATGGTCTAATGGCCGAATAACTTTTTCCATTTGGTATCCCAATTTGTTGATAATTTACCCACCCCGCCGATTATCCTCAAACATCTCCACCGGCATCGGATGCCTGAGCCGCCAAACAACCTTGATCGGCCGCTCACTCTCGTAACTGACCATATCCACCGGCCCCAGATAGGTAAACGGCACCGTGACATTGTTCCGCTTTTTCTGGTCGCGGGCAAAGACCAGGATCGTGTAACCCCGCTCGTGATGGTGAATCAGGTTCTGTCCGTCTGTGTGATGCTGCGCGGTATTCGCCTGGGATTCCCAATGCATGAGTTCTCTGCTGATGGGGTAATCTGCATACATGGTGCTAGGAGAGAATTCCTTTTCAGTCTTCTGAAAAGTGACCAGCAGCACATAGGCCTTGAATTCGGGAAAATGGAATACTCCAACTCCTCTCTGTCCGGCGGTCTCCAGGTTTGCCCGACCAAAGACCACCTGAATCTCATTTCCACCATACCGGGCGTGCAACTCAAGCGGGCAGGCAAAGGGGAGCTGGGGAATCAGGCCGCTAACCTCGGTGGTATCCTGCGACCAGGCAAGGACTTCGTCCAGATCAGCTAGGACCGACGGATTGCGAGCCAGACGGCGGAAGGCGTCGTCCAGAGAGGTAATTCCAAGATTGCTCCCTTTGTCCCCCCATAGCCGATAGTAGGCTGACATAACGGAATCCCCTGCCAGCGCCAGCGCCTCGTCAACGTTACCCTGGGCAACCTTGGCAAGCACCTGCCTGAGCAGGGCAACTTCCTGCGGTCCGTTGATAAACGTTGCACGCAGCAGGGTCTTCTTCAGCCGTACCAGATCCGGGTCCATGGGGATCGGCACCATCTGCGCCTTGGCTTTCCACTCTGACCATGACTCTTTGGCCAGCAACACTTCAGGTTCGTAATCGTGGTAACTGATAAAGTTACCGAAGGTCAGTTCCAGACCACTTTCGCTGGTGAAGGTCTGCAACCGATCAGGTACCTGCACGGCCAGGCGGCCCAGGTTCTCCCTGATGTTCTCCAGTACGTACTGCCGGGAGAGGCGGTCGAGCTGAATGGAGCAACCGGCCGGGAGGTGGGGGAAATCCTGTTCAACTTCCTTGTCGATGGAAAAGCGGTGTCGGGGGAGGAGCGCTTTCAGTTTGGTGTCCACCCGGTAGCGGCGGTGGGTCTGGCCAACGAAGTCGAGCACGGTGAGGCAGTCCTTGCCCGGTGCATGGCGCAGGCCGCGCCCGAGTTGCTGGAGGAAGACGGTCAGACTCTCGGTGGGGCGAAGGAACAGCACCGTGTTGATCTCCGGGACGTCCACCCCTTCACTCAGTTTATCCACGGTAAAGAGGAAGGTAATCTGGCCGTTTTTCAGGTCAGCAAGCAACTCTTGGCAACGCTCACCGTCTACCCCGGAAACAAAGGCAGCCGCAGGGATTCCAATGTCGGCAAAGGTATCTGCCATGAATTCGGCATGTTTGATGGAAACACAGAACCCGATCCCTTTGATGGCGGTAAAGTCGGGCTCGTAACGGTGGAGAGCCGTAACAATGGCATCGACGCGCTGCTTGGCGCGGACGTTATCCAGCACATAGACATTCTCCAGTGCAGAGGCATCGTATTTGCCGTTACGCCAGAACTGCTCCCCGTTGATGGCGATCGGGTCGGCAACGCCGAAATAGTGAAAGGGGCAGAGGAGCTTTTCCTCCAGAGCTTCCGGGAGACGAATCTCGGCGGCAAAGCGATTGCCAAAGTCGGCGGCCACGTTGTCACCATCCATCCGCTCCGGGGTGGCGGTCAGGCCAAGGAGAATCTGGGGGGTAAAGTGGTCGAAGAGCGACCGATAACTGGAAGCTGTGCCGTGGTGAGCTTCATCAACCACAATGTAATCATAGAAGCAAGCCGCACCCCACCTGCTCCCACAGGCGGCGGTTGGTGAGCATGCCGATGGAACAGAAGAGGTGTTCCATTCGATTGGCCTGAAACTGGCCGACCAGCAGTTCTCCGAAATTCTGGTCGCGGAGGACATTGGCAAAGGTGGCTTGGGCTTGCTGGAGAATCTCCTGGCGATGGGCCACGAAAAGAAGCTTGGCCTGCTTCTGTTTCTGCTCGAAGAAGCGTTTGAAGTCGAAGGCGGCGACCACGGTCTTGCCGGTGCCGGTGGCGGCGATGACCAGGTTGCGCCAACGATCATGGGCAGTACGCTCCCGATCAAGTGCCTCCAGGATACGCTCCTGAAACGGGTGAGGGCGCAGATCAAAGAAGACTGCCGGGCGTTTGACCTGGGATTGCGGGCTCGATCGATGGCAGTGCGGAACAGGGTTGGATTCTCTGCATCAAATGGGATGAATTCTCGGCTGTTCCAGTAGGTCTCGAATTCGACGGAGAACTTTTCGAGGATGTGCCCCATATCCTGAGCGGTAACCTTGAGGTTCCATTCCAGACCGCTGGTGATGGCAGCATGGGACATGTTGGCAGAGCCGATGTAGGCTGTGGAAAAGCCACTATTGCGCTTGAAGTGATACGCCTTGGCGTGAAGCCTGGTTCTCTCAATATCGTAGGAGACGCGAACCTCGACGTTTGGCAGGTGCGCCAACCATTCCACCGCCGGGGCATCGGAGGCTCCCATGTAGGAGGTGGTAATCAGCCGCACCGGTATATCACGGTCATGCAAATCCTCAAAGGCCGGCAGCAGCAGGCGCAGGCCGGACCATTTGATAAAGGAAACAAGTATGTCCACCCCATCGGCGGAGCGCATCTCTTCCAGCAATTCATGACCAAGCTGAGGTTCCTGCGGTGAGCCAGTGAAGAGACTGCTTTCTGTCAACGAAGTGTGCGGACGGGGAATACCTGACTTGCCATAATGCGGTGGGGTTATTTCGAGGAGGATCGGCTTTTGTTCCTGGATCAGGCGATGCTTGTCGAGGTGGCCTCGGCCCGGCTCACTGGCGACGTGCCCGAGAAGATGATTGCAGAGGGCGAGGCGCTTCTCCGGGTCGGATTCTTCGCGCAGTGCCTGTTCAATAATCTTTGAGACAAAGGAAGCATACTTGGCGGGCTGTTCCTCCGGATCGATCTTGCCGAAAACGGTCCGTAATTCAGGATGTAAGGCAAGAGCATCACGAAGATATTCATCGATGAGCGCTTCGTATATGCCTGGTGTAACCGGGTTGATCAAGTCATTGCCTCTTATACCGTAGAATTCAATCTCACTGGATCAAACCAGCCACCACTTACCATCATCCCTCAACAATTATCAACAATTTCGGTACCAGTTTACGGACCCTTTATGGACTGCATATTTTCTTCAGTATTAACCCAGGCATCTCCCGGTATCAGCGGAACCAGTGAATTTAAAACATATCGTGCCGCTGCCTTGCAGTCCCAAGACGCCCCTGTTGTCAGCAGTGGGGCCATGTCATCAAGAAAATCATAGGTTCCTATTTGCCTTCATGATGTAACGGACTGCCACAATTGGAGCATATGGTATTATTTTTGTTGCTCTGAGACAGAGCCACTTCCGGTTCTACCTTTTCATTTGGTATCAGACGCCAGCGTGAATCCTGGCGTATACCTTTGTGCGGCTGTGACGGTGAAAGCGGAACGGTGACAGGACTCTTACCGTCAACAAAGCTTGCCAAACCTTCGGCTAACCCGGCTTCGTCGATCAATTCCAACAGGTAGCCCAGACGCTGAGACCACGCTACGGGTGACAGTTCGGCAATGCTGACCAGTTTCTTGGTATCAAGGGTTTCAGCCAGTTCAGCCAAAACCGTAGCCGTGTTGTCCAACCCCCCGGCATGATGTGGGTAGCCTGCCAGATCGAAGGCGGTGACTTCAGGTGTTGAGACCTTCAAATAGCCGCGAGGAGTCTTGAAATCCTGGGTAGGCATGGCGGCAACATTCTTGCGAGCAACGAAATCTATCCGCACTCCTCCGCAGGTGATGCCTGGACGAGAACGTTGCAGCACAACTTGAAAAGCCTGAGGACGATGATGGGCTGCGCCGTGGTGTTCGGCTGCGGTAAGGAGTCCGGCGTAATAGGGCTCTTCAAGGTGGGCCATCAGTGCTGGAATGAATTGATTGGCTGGCAGACACCCAAGCTTTCTGTGTTCCGGGGTCACAATTACGTAGAAACCGCGGAACGGCATGGCGATCTCCCCTTTATGACGTAGACGTCGCAAGGCTGCACGAGCGGCAATGACGCCTGAACCAAGTGCCTTAGCCGCTTCAACACCGCTGAAACAGTAAGTTCCTTGTGCAAGCAAGCCATCAATGTAGTGAGAAATGAGCATGAATCATTAGATATATCAATCGAATATTAAAAGCAACGTGAACTGTTGTTATTTTAGATTGATCTATAGTAAAAGAGATTCCGTATTTTGGAGAGGTCGCGATAGTATCAATGGAAGATCACCTTCAAGAAAAAATGAGGATACCCCGGTTTTAGCCGGGTCACGGACTCAGGATTACTGCATTCAAGCGCCTTGTATCACATCGGCTCACTCAGATTTTATTACGGCATTTACTGCGGCACGAATAAAAAAAGGAGCTACAGAATAAACTGTAACTCCTTGTTATTGTTGGTCGGGATGACTAGATTCGAACTAGCGACCCCCTGCTCCCGAAGCAGGTGCGCTACCAAGCTGCGCTACATCCCGAAGAGTACTTTTTCTAGCACTTTCAACAGATTTATGTCAACAGGAAAGACGGAAAGTGACCGGTCCGAGTGGATTGGCGCTTCGACATTTACGGTCATCCTGACTGATGACCGGGGCAAAGAGTGGCATGGAGAGAGTCTTTCGGAGTGGATACTTGCTCTGGGTGATAAGTTTAGAGGAGCAGCTAATGTCTGACAAAATTTCACTGTTGCTGAAACGATTCGCTGTGGCTGCAGTTGCCCATCATGAGGCGCTCGAGGCCATGGATGAGGATCGGGCGAATGCACATGCCCGTATGATTACCGGATTGTACAAGGCTCTGCTCCGCGAAGGAGAAGCCGGTCAGGATGGCCTGCTGACACTTACGGAAAGCGCTGTTCCGGTGGTTGCCGGCATGGCCGCCGTTTATCTGATGCATCTTTACCCGGAGCGATGCCTGATAGTTTTACGTAAGATTGCAGCAGAACCGGGGCTGCTCGGCTTCCGGGCCGGCGTTGCCGTGGAGCGCTGGGAAACGGGTGATTGGACACCGCTGACATGACAGTGAGCCAGGAAGACTGTGGTACTGTTTACTTGCCATAATGAGTACTGTACGATTCGATGCTCGATGCGTGGCGGATTGCCAGTCTCAGTTCTTGTTTTTTTAAGGAGTTTGAGATAGTATGCCGCCACTCAGGACCACCCGAGTGGCCGGCAGAATCCTTGGTAAATGGTAAACTCATAGAGCGGATACATAATAAGCCCAACCGCAACAAATGGTTGGGCTTCCGCAAATTATAGAAAGCAACAGTCTGAATCCGTACTTGTCAAGCAGCAGACGACCGGAGGTCCCTTCATATGACAGCAGACAACATCAAACAACAGATCCGGCAACTCCTCGTCGAGCGGAATGCCGTGCTGCTGGCACACAATTATATGCGTGACGAAGTCCAGGAGATTGCCGATATAACGGGCGATTCACTGGCACTTTCCATGGAAGCGGCCAAGACCGCCGACGATGTGATCGTGTTTTGCGGCGTGCATTTCATGGCTGAGTCCGCTGCCATCCTTTCTCCTGACAAACAGGTGCTGCTGCCTCGTCCCGATGCCGGTTGTCCCATGGCGGACATGGTTACCGTCGAGGCGCTGGAGGCTCTGAAGCGCCAGCATCCCGGTGTTCCCGTGGTTACCTATGTCAATTCATCGGCAGAGGTCAAGGCGCATTCCGATATCTGCTGCACCTCGGCCAATGCGACTTCAGTGGTCAAGTCCTTGCCGGACAGCACAATCATCTTTGTGCCGGACCGCAACCTGGGGCGGTATGTTGCGAAGTTCGTTCCGGAGAAGAAATTCATTTTCTGGGAGGGATACTGCCCGACCCATGAACGGATGAGCGTAGAAGCGGTGTTGCAGAAAAAGGCAGATCATCCTGATGCGCTCTTTATCTGCCATCCGGAAAGCGCTCCGGCGGTGACGGAGCTGGCTGATCATGCCTGTTCCACCAGCGGCATGTACGATTACTGCCGCACAAGCAGCGCCAAAAAATTCATTGTCGGAACCGAAGCGGGCATACTTTACAAGCTGCGGATAGAAAATCCTGACAAGGAATTTATCCTTGCCTCGCCTGCCCTGATCTGCCCGAACATGAAGCTTACCTCGCTGGAGGATGTACTTTATTCGTTACAGACCATGACTCCAGTGGTGCGCGTTCCCGAAGAGGTGCGCTTGAAGGCCAAGGCTGCACTGGATCGGATGCTGGCAGTGCCTCGCGATTAGCAGGCTGTTGAAAATCTACTGCGGGGTCAATCTGCGGCGTTGCCACTCTCTCAAAACCTCAACGTACCGCGGGTACGCCTCGGCTTTTCGTTCGCTTGCGCTTTAGGCCCTGAGGGTCCTTGCATCTTGACCTCCTCATGACGTTTTTCAACAACCTGTCCCCTTGTTTCAGTACATTCAACTCCCCTAAGGTTATCGTAGGGGAGTTTTTTTGGGTCTGGAGCTCTTGTTCATGGTCCTGCCGGTATTATACTTATCCTGGGTGATGTCGCATCTGCAGTCGCAGGCCGGGAGCGGGAAATGGCTGACAGTAGCATCGGGTGCAGCGGATTCAGTTATGACCACTGGTTGGGAACGTTCTATCCCGAGGGGTTAGCCAGGCGAAAGTGGTTTGAGTACTATTTTTCAACATTCAGCACTGTAGAGCTGAATGTAACTTTTTACCGCCTGGTCAAGCCGGCTACCTTCGAGAAATGGCGCAACGAAACTCCTGCCAATTTTAGCTTCAGCGTCAAGGGTAGTCGCTACATCACCCACATAAAGCGGCTGGCACTGATTGAGGGTGCGCTGGAACGTTTTTTCGATGGTGTGTTGCATCTGGAAAAGAAACTGGCGGCGGTTCTGTGGCAGTTTCCTCCCAATCTGGCGTGCGATCTGGAACGATTGGGGAGCTTTCTTGAGGGCCTGCAGCGTTACAAGGTCAAAAACGTCCTTGAGTTCCGCCATGAAAGCTGGCTCTCGGAGGAAGTCTTTTCATTATGCCGCACCCATTGCGCATCACTCTGCATGGCTGACTGGCCCCCCTTTATCGTCAACACTCCGTTGACTTCGGACATGGTCTACATCCGTCGCCATGGGCGAAACGGGAGCTATGATGGCTGCTATTCCCCAGAAGAGTTGGCAGCGGATGCCCGGCGGATCAGGGATTACATGAAGGACGGCAGGGATGTGCTGATCTATTTCAATAATGATATTCACGGCTATGCGCCCCGCAATGCCCTTGAGCTGGCGGGGATGCTGTCACATCAGGAGCAGGGGCAGTGACGGAAAAAGGCGACCCTTGAGGGCCGCCTTTTTTTAGGCAGAAGAAATTTCAGTTTAGACTGTTTGATGTCTCCGCGGCATGTACCGGAACAGGAACCGGCCGAGTGCCAAAAACAGCAGTCCTCCCATGGCCAGCGGATACTTGACCGCGAAGACAAGCGGTGTCAGCAGCAGGCGCGCCAGCATTCCAGCGGTTTCATGACTGGCAATGTAGTCGGCAATCGGCGGGCTCAACCGGTAGTAAAGTGTCACAAAGGCGCGGCCTGGCGCGTTCGTCAGCAGGACGTTGTCGCGGAAATCGCGCAGCACCTGCACCTGCGGGTGCAGATAGCTCCCGTAGGCCGCGGTGGCGATGAAACATCCTCCTCCTCCGCCACCACCGCCACCGCTGGACACGGACGTTGTCGGTTCAGTTACAGAGGTGGTAGTGCCATCTGTACTGAAATTGGCCTGCTGATTGTCAATGTTTGTAACGTTTGCAATCAAAAGAATCGCCTCATCGGACGTGCCGAAGTCGGTCACGGTAAATGCGCCATCAGCATTGGGCGAAATCTCGCTGATGGCTCCAGCTTTTTTAAATACAGTCGCTGCCATGCCGCTGGTTTTGGCAACGGTGATGGTCAAATCACCGATTGCCGCAGGTGTGAATCTGTAGAAAGCAAAGGAGTAGCTGGGCAGGGTGATAGACGGTGCGGGACTTCCGGACGAGCTGTTCACCGGATAAGCGCTGTAGACACCGACGGGTGTGTAGGGATGAATCCGGCTGATGTCTGCAGGATGGCTTGCCCACTCCCTGGTATAGACCCGTTTGGTAAAGCCGAAGAAATCCGCGCCAAGAGAGCTGTTGTACGGAGCTGCCAGCAGCAGGCTCTCAAGTACTGGAACCATGGGGATATCGGCATTGCCGCCGGGTGAATTCATCGGTGCCAGCTTTTCCCAGGCGGCCTTGACAACGTCGATGCCATGCTGTTCTGCAAGATAGCGGTTAAAGATCCAGCGCCCGTATCCGGCTCCCACTTGGGTTGCGTTGTCGCCGACAGCAAGATCTATGCTTCGTGTGCTGTTGTTGAACCAGCCCGGTATGTAGTTGTACAGCTGATTGACGTTGTCGTAGAGCTCGTCTTCGAAAAAGGAGGAGGTTGCCTCGGCATACCAGATGTCGAAGAAGAAGTTGTACCCGTACTGGATGGCATGGTGATATTCGTGGGCTGCGGTGATCTGCAGGTTTTGGATTTCCGTGTAGGGATCATAGAGCGTATCGGTATAGTTGTTATCGATTTCCAAGAAACTGGAAAAAGCGTGCGGGAAACCGGACGAAGCATTCAACCTGTCCGACGTAGTAAGGCCATACAGCCTCCTTGGTGCCAGATCGCGCAGATACACATCATAGGGAGCGCCTGAATTGGTGGGGGCCAAGCGCCAGCCGCGATTAAGGTACGCATTGGCAACATCATCAAAGGTCTGGGCAACAGTCTGCACCCAGGCAAGAGAGGGAACGGCGTCGTCACCTGCTGTTGTATAATGGATCAGGAATCTGCCGGAAGGCGAGGTCACTGTTAATTCCGGGCCGCTGAGCACCGGTGCCGCCAGTTCTTTTGCCAGCGCCTTCTGGGTGGCTGATTCAAGCTTGTCCCAGTCGCGCCGGAGTCCATGTTTGTCTGGCGTACCACACTGGGGCAGTGAAGGGACGGCCTGTGGTGGCAGAACAATCGCCTTCTCCGCCGTGCTCGGGGAGACAGCACCGAATCTGGCCAGATAATGTTCATCCAGTGTGCCGGCAAAAGCGGAAGAAACAAGGATTGCCAGAGTGATAGCAGTAAACTGTGTGTGGGCAATAAACATTCTCATTAATCCACCATCCTTTTGCCGGTCCGCAGAGAAGCCAGCGTGGTTGTGCCGTGTGCGATGCTGACCTCAATCGCCAGGGGCGGGTTGCCGATGCGGTAGTTCCCGGCATTCAGCACAGCGGTAAAATATCCGTTCTCATCGGTCTCGACTGTTGTCACGACACTGTTGCCTGAAAAAATCTTCACCTGCAGCCCGGATGCAGGAACATACCCGTTTCCCCCACCCCTAAGTTTGCCGCCGCTGCTCTGAATGTAGCAAATTCCTGCCACCGCGCCCTTGCCGGAGGGAAGCGCCACAGCCTCGATTTGTACCGGTTTCGTCAGCACCACCGGTATCGCTCCTTCACGTAAAGCAACAAAAGGACCCTCCTTCGGCTGACCGGCAACAAACGAACTTCCGTTGAAGTGATAATAATTCCAGGCGACGTCCTTGCGTTTCGCCCCGGCGAAAGCAGTGACGCTGACCACCACGACAATCAGTCCCGCAAACAGCAGATGTGAGGCAGCAGACATGAAGTGCAGCTCCTTAAGATGAGATTCACGATCATTTTAGTATACTGCAGAATTCGTGACAGTGAAGTCAACAACTGTGACAAAAGTCTATATTTGCTTGACAAAACAGTAACCTGCCTATAAATGTAATGGTCCATTAAATTCAACGAACTACTGATATGGAATACAACAAAGAAGCGAGAGGAGCCAACAATGTCTGAGAAATTCATCTTTACCTCCGAGTCGGTGTCCGAAGGGCATCCGGATAAGGTTGCAGACCAGATATCCGATGCGATTCTGGACGCTATCCTGGCACAGGATCCCACTGCGCGCGTGGCGTGCGAGACCATGGTCACCACCGGAATGGCGGTTATCGCCGGCGAAATCACTACCAACGCAGTTATCAATTACCCGGAAATCGCACGGCAAACCATCAAGGAAATCGGCTATACCGACTCCGAGATGGGCTTTGATGCCGATACTTGCGCCGTATTGGTCTCGATTGACAAGCAGTCTCCGGACATTGCCCAGGGTGTTAACGAAGGTGACGGCCTGCACAAGGAACAGGGAGCGGGCGACCAGGGGCTGATGTTCGGCTATGCCTGTAACGAAACGCAGGAACTGATGCCGATGCCGATCCAGCTTGCCCACCAGCTGGTGAGCAAATTGGCTGAAGTGCGCAAGTCGGGCAAGCTTTCCTTCCTGCGTCCGGATTCGAAATCGCAGGTTTCCGTCGAATATGTTGACGGCAAACCAAGCCGCATCGATACGGTTGTCATTTCAACCCAACACACCCCGGATGTAACCCATAAGCAGATCGAGGAAGGGGTCATCGAAGAGGTGGTCAAAAAAGTCATTCCCGCACATCTGCTCGACGCAAATACGCGCTACTTCATCAACCCCACCGGCCGTTTTGTTGTGGGCGGCCCCATGGGCGACTGCGGTCTGACCGGCCGCAAGATCATCGTCGATACCTACGGCGGCATGGGTCGTCACGGCGGCGGTGCTTTCTCCGGCAAGGATCCTTCCAAAGTTGACCGCTCCGCAGCATACATGGGGCGTTATGTGGCCAAGAACCTGGTGGCAGCTGGTTTGTGCGACCGCTGTGAAGTGCAGGTGGCGTATGCCATCGGCGTTGCCCAGCCGGTTTCGATCATGGTTCATGCTTTCGGCACTGCCAAAGTTTCCGAAGAACGCTTGTCGGAGCTGGTTCGCGAAGTATTCGACATGCGTCCCCGCGCGATAACCGAGCAGCTTGACCTGCTGCGCCCGATTTATCGTAAAACCGCGGCTTATGGACATTTTGGCCGCGAACTGCCGGAATTCACCTGGGAGCGCACCGACAAGGCCGCTATCCTGAAAGAAAAAGCTGGATTATAAGCTTCTGCAGTGTTGCCATACACGCACGCTGTGCGTCACGAAAGCCGGGGCGTTGTAAAACGCTCCGGCTTTTTCTGTTCTTTAGTTGACAAAATATCACGGGAAAAACTACTATATTATGATTGCTTGCAGGAGTCAGCGTGCTCCTATTACCGATTGAGGGGGAAGTGATGGCACAGACGTACAAGATAGCAGTTTTGCCGGGTGATGGCATTGGACCCGAAGTGATGGACGCAGCGCTCAAGGTGCTGGATGCCGTTGAAAAAAAGTATAGTGTCACATTCCAGCGTACCCACGCAAACGTCGGTGGAGCAGGCATTGACAATGAAGGCAAGGCTTTGCCGCAAACCACAATAGATATCTGTAAGGCAGCAGACGCAATTCTGTTCGGCTCCGTTGGCGGTCCTAAATGGGAAACCCTGCCGCCTGATGAGCAGCCCGAGCGGGGAGCACTCCTGCCGTTGCGCAAGATATTCGGACTTTATGCCAACCTTCGCCCTGCGATCATCTTTCCTTCCCTGACCGGTGCTTCATCGCTC
>Ga0154406_1064_pt1 | contig 16288 bp, 15 predicted proteins | sample RifGroB2_FD_115910 | JGI IMG/M metagenome (GOLD analysis project Ga0154406, IMG submission 115910) | Geobacteraceae bacterium GWB2_52_12 | reverse complement strand
GGAGAGCATTATTTTGAAGCAGAAATCATCAAAGGTGAAATAAAAGTTGGAGATATCGCTAGAAAAGACGCAACCTCATTGTTGGTGCAACCAGCACGTTAAAACTGAAACCGGGCCAAAGACGTCCCGGTTTCATGTCGTACAAAGAGCAGGCTACCGCATCAGGCTTTACTATTCTCCATTCCTCTAATCCCCTAAATTTCCTAACCCTCATTTGTCTCGGACTGACATAGCTCTGCCAACCAGATAACCACCCCAATTACATCAATCTTAGAAGATGAAATCGATGAGTTGAATACTCCCGGAAACTGTGAAATTGAGTTGCGATTCGGTGGTGCTGTCGAGAACAGATGTGTCAGAACACTACTGGATTTCAGAGATAAGCTGTAAGTTGAAAGGAGTGTTGCCTGCATTATTGAATTGTTTAGCTTCTGTTCCGTGGCGGCAAACTTGGCGCGCATCTCGACATCGAGTTTGTCGATCTCATCACGGCCGACAATCAAGCGGCTCTTTTTGCTGACAGTATCCACTTTGGTATCCGGCGAAGGATCAACAAGCCACTGCCAAACAGTTGAGCAACTACTACACATACACGTACTACGGGTTCCGTAAAATTCGATGCGATCATATCAGACCCACAACAAGAGTATCCGTATCAAAAACAAAAAAAGCGCCGGGTCATGCGGGATGCAATGCATTCCACACGATCCGGCGCCATTTTTTGTGCCGCGATCAACGCCGGCACCCGCTGTACACGCCTGAATTTCAGGTCGGCAGCACGATGTCAGTTTTTGACCGCTGACCGGCGGCACAACTCCGGGTGCAACCTTTACTACTTGGTACCTCGGAGGTCCCGTAGTAATCCCCCCGCAAGGGGCAACGTCTAAGTATAGCACCAGAAAGATTCCCATTACCCGGGCCATTTGACAAAGATTGGAAATCGCACTCGGCCGGTCAGACGGTGAATATGTCTTCACCAAACCCACCGGTGAAAAATTTCAGGCGACCAACTTCCGCAATAACGCCTGGATAAATGCCTTTATCAAGGCCGACCTGCAGTACAAGGTGCCTTACTGTACGCGGCACAGCTTCGCAGCCTGGTCAATGACCTTGAGGATTGACATGTTGAGGCTTGTGGCGCTGATGGGGCATCGGGACAAGAAGATGGTATTCGAGGTCTATGGGAATTATGTGGAAGGGTTGGAGCAGGATGTCATGAAGATTCTGGAGTACTTCGGCCAAGACTTCATTGCCCCGGAGGTAAAACAGCATGCGATGATTACCATGCAGCAGGCTTTGATGCCACATCTGGCCTGGCAGATGCAGCAGCCGGTTTATCCGATAGCAATCCCCTGAAAAACAAAGCCCCGGCCTTCATTGTAACTTTCTTAGTGAAAGTCTTGGTGAAAACCGGGGCAAAAAGAAAGGGAATCACGAATGATTCACTGTAGTTCTTTTGGAGCGGGAAACGGGATTCGAACCCGCGACTTCAACCTTGGCAAGGTTGCACTCTACCACTGAGTTATTCCCGCTTGGGAGCTTTGTTATTTACCAAAACAGGGCGAGCCTGTCAATCTTTTTTTCGTTTCATTGGAAAATTAGTTAAAAATCAGCGCTGGAGCAGTTTATGGTAAATCGTGGTAATCATGGCACCGCGGCTTCGCCAGGAATGTTCGTTTTCCGCTTTTTCAACTCCAATACGGGACAGGTCAGCGCGGCGTACCGGATCAGTTAGCAACGCTTCTATCTTGGTGGCAAAATCCTCTGCATCCCCGTAGACGGCATATACGCCGCCCTCGCCCAGTATTTCGCGGTTAACCGGGGTATCAAACACAACTGTGGGCAGACCGCAGGCCATATAGTTAAAGAGTTTCCCATTGGCTTCGGTGAGGGACAGTTTGGGAGAAATCGCAACATCTCCGGCGCTGAGAAAACGGGCAGCTTCTGCATAATCCACCTTTCCGGTAAAAGTAACACAATGCGCCATTCCCATTTCATCCGCTTTTTGGCGATACTGTTCTTCCGGATATCCCATGAGGAGGAAATGAACACTGCATCCCTTTTTTCTCAGAATCTGCATGGACGACAGGAACAGGTCCACTCCTTGATAACTGTTAAGTACACCAAGGTAGACGACCAGAGGCACCCCATCAGGAAGACTGAACATCTGCCGCGCCTCGCTGCGGGAATATGGATGAAAATGGTTTGTATCAACCCCATCAATAACTGCAGTAACTTTCTGTGATGGCACCTGCCACTGCTGCACAAGGAGCTCAGCTCCGGCCGATGAACTGGTGATAAAGGCATCCACACGATTGTTGATGTGCCGCTCGATAGCTCCGAAGATCCTGTCAAGAAAGGAGCCTTGCCTGAAAAACCCATGATCGCGGCATTCAACGGTCAAACTGCCTTGAAAATCCATGATCAGGGGGATGCGCAGCAGCGTTTTAAGCAAAATGCCGATGAAGGCGCCTTCGTGAAGGTGGGCATGGATGATCTGCGGATGGCAGGAACGGGCGACTGACAGGGCTTTAAAGAATAGCAGCAGGTCCAGCAGCGGTTTCTGCCAGGAGGGTCCGGCGGTCAGGCGACGATACCAGGGGATCCGAGGGATGCGCGCAGTGGGGATGCCGGGCATGTCCCGACCGATGTGATAAGTAACGATCTGGACCTGGCACCCCAGATCGATCAATGCCCGCGCCTCTTCATAAATTCTGACGTGGCAGCCGCGATCTGCAAAATAGGGTGTGGGAGCAAGCATGAGAATGCGGATGGGGGACTGGGGACCTGGGACCGGGGACTGGGGACCGGGGACCGGGGATGAGAGATGGGAGGTTGGTGAAGTCATCATTACACTTTGTTACGGTAATGGCGGATCAATCCGTGCAACATTTTTTGCACCATCGCTATTTGTCTCAACAGTTCGCCCGCTATCTGCGTAAAACTCCTTTTTTCAGCAATTAGAATCTGGGTTTCCAGTTCCGTAGCTGACCCCAAGGAAATGTAGAGAAACTGAACAAACTCCTTCTCCGTTTGTCGAGCAGCCCCTTCCGCAATATTTGAAGGAATGGATACAGCCGCTCGGCGCATCTGGTTTGTTAAACCATATATTTCTTCCTTCGGAAAGGACTTGGTCAGAGCGTAACCCTTAACCACCACATCAACACTTTCTCTCCACACATCAAGCTCTTTATGATCTCTCATGCTACACGAAGCCTCTGCTTTTCCCGGTCCCTGGTCCCTAGTTCCCAGTCCCTAGCCCCTGGTCCCCAGATTGATCTTCTCTCGCACAACATAGATCGGCTTTCCCTGGGCTTCATAGTAGGTGCGGGCGTTCAGTTCGCCCAGAAGCCCCAGCACAATGAACTGGACACCCATGAACAGCAGGAAAGCGGTCAGGATCAGGAGCGGATTTCGGTTCATGCTGTAATGCTCGAATACCTTCATATATATAGTGGCAGCACCGCTGGCACCACCGGCCATGAGGGTATAAAAGCCCCACCTGCCGAATAGCTGTATCGGTTTTGTGGAATAAGAAAGCAGGAACTTGACCGTCATCAGGTCCAGGATTACCCGCAGAGTACGGGAAATCCCGTATTTGCTCTGGCCGTGCAGACGCTGATGGTGTTTTACCGGCAGTTCGGCAACCTTGGCCCCAACCTGTGAGGCCAATGCCGGTACAAAACGGTGCATTTCGCCGTACAGGTTGATGCCGTCAAGCACTTCGCGGCGGTACGCTTTGAGGGTACAGCCGTAGTCATGCAGATGCACGCCGGTGAAAAAGGAAATGAGAGCGTTTGCCAATATGGAGGGAATTTTTCGGGTGATGAAGGTATCTTTACGATCGCTACGCCAGCCGGACACCACGTCATACCCTTGGTCGATTTTCTCCAGCAATCGCGGAATATCTGCAGGATCGTTTTGCAGATCACCATCCATAGGGATGATGACATCACCGGCAGCGGCATCGAATCCGGCTGACATTGCAGCAGTCTGACCAAAGTTGCGCCGAAAACGTATTACTTTCAGGCGCTCATCCAGAAGTGCCAATCGCTGAAGCTCGGCAAACGAGGCATCAGTGGACCCATCATCGACCATAATGATTTCATAGTTCCATTCATCAGCGCCCAAAGCAGTGGTAATGGCCGTATATAGTGCCTGAATGTTGTCCTGTTCATTGTAAATGGGTACTACTATGCTAAAATCCACGTAAAAACTCCGCATTAATGTATAGCTCTTTTTACCACATATCCTGGCCAAATGTCTTGATTCTTCTCACCTCAACAGGTGGTGCCACATCAGCAGGAGCGCCACCTCCGCTGCCCCCGCAGAGACCATACAAAAGACCCCAGCCGTTACTGAGGTGCAGCACAGGGAAAACAAGCAGCAGTAACCCTTTGGACAACTCTCGCGATGAAATCATTGCCATGGTGGAAAAGAGTATATCCAGGAAAAGATAAGCGATCAGCGGGATGATCCAGAGAACCGTAAAGAACAGACCGAAAGGGAGCGAAATCAGGTAGACCAGCAAGCCGAGGGGCGCAAAACTGAGCGGTGAAATGGAACGGGAAATAAGAGTCTGCTGAGCCCTGCCCCTGCCATAGGAAAACATCTGGCGTATAAACTGGCGCACCGAACGGCGCTGACTGCGTTTGATCACAAGTTCCGGAGCATGCACCAGTTTCAGGCCATGAGCCCCTATCCTGTCCAGCAGCTCATTTTCTTCATTGGGATACAGTCGCTCATCAAAACCGCCCATGGCAAGAAAAACATCCCTCCGCATCGCCAGATTGCAGAGTATCAACTCTTTCTCTGTAGTTTCGCGAACAGAGCCCACAGCCCGATAGCGATTCCGCATGCCACCTGCCCCAAAAGTAGAAGCCAGAGCGACCCCAAACAGTTTTTGCAGGAAAGAATCCTCTTCAGGCGTCAAGGAAGGTCCCCCCACCACCCCCACAGCAGGATCCACCATAATCCCGGCAATGATTGCAAGACAGTCGGCAGCGACCCTGGAATCATCATCAAGGAAATATACGATTTCACCCTCAGCCTGCTTAACAGCCATATTACGCTGCTGACTCGGCCTGCATCCTTCGGCAACAAGGAGCTCAAACGGAAACCGAAATGCATCCAGAGAACGTAACTGTTCCAGGGCAATGATGGTGCCGCCAGGCTTCACAGGGATAACAATTGAAAAATTCGGCATGGTCGTCACACAAAAAAACCGGGCTTACACCCGGCAGACAGGAAGAAAACTATAATACAACTCGCGATCAGAATTTCTTTTTAACATTTGCGGAAAAACGCTTCTCAATCCGGCCATCAGTGTTGCTTTTACCATAACTGTAATCAAGGCTGGCTTCAAGTAGCCTGAACTGCACACCGATTGAACCGTAATAGCTGAGCGTGTAATTGTCCAGATCTTTCACAAAATTATATCGTGTACCGGCGGCCACCATCATTTGACGGAGAGGATAATATTTCGCACCAAGTGAAAAGTAATTGGAACGTTGCGTAATACTAGCACGGCTGTTGTAGTTTACTTCATCCATTGAAACAAAGGATTGATTGATCTCAAACAGCCTGCGTGTAACGCCTGATGTACGATAATAATAGTAGTTCAAGTTTTGTTCGATATTGAATACTTCGATGGGATCGTCATCATCAAGGGACTTGTAATAGGTAAAAGCCGCTTTAGCATCAACATTCCTGTTGAAGATGTAATTCACACTGTTTTCACTGCTGATGCTGTTTGATGCGTAATCTGCTAACGAATTACCAGAAGCATAAGTGTTTTTACTGGATAATGATAGATTGCTACTTGTATATCGGATACCTGCCTCAACTCGTGTAATGGTGCTCTGAGACCCGCCTGATGGTACATAGATATCCTCTGAAATGGAAAAAACAGCATTCAATCTCGGTTTGGGATTCCAGGCAATGCCGAAGCGTGAAATGGACTGGTAACTTGAACCACCGCTGGTTGAATAGTTTCTGGGATCGTAATATTGGGGGGTAGTGGTCACAGCGCCGGAAATGTTGCTGGCGAGATACTGAGACCGTCCGGAAGTGAAGCGATTGCTCTGATCCAAGGAAAAACGCAGCTTATCAGAAAGAATATACATGGCGTTCGCCGTTATCTCTTGATCGAAAAAATTACTCGAACTGCCGGACTTATCATAAAAATAGCTGCGAATACTGTAATTTGCGCCCATCGCAACCCTGCGTGAAAAACGGGATGTACTTGTAGCACCAACACTGGCAGAAACGATATTTGCTTCACTGTTCTGTGTCGTTGTCACATGCTCCAATCCGAGTCCATGATTCAGGGTGAAAGAGGAATTTCTAAAGGCATCGATCCGATAGCCGCTGTTGATCGTGGTAAACTGATCCCCCCTGTTGGTGCTGTTGTCATTGAAAGATGCATAGCCGCTCCAGTTGGCATCTCGCCCCAATGTTCCATTCGCATATACGGGAAGGGTAGTTTTGTAGGTTATCAAACTGTTATTTTCTTTAAGGCGGGTGAAGTTATTGAAGGTGCGTGCTTCCCATGTATCTCTGCGCGCCGAACCGAAAAGATTGAGGCTGAATTCTTCAGAAACATCTGTGCCCAACTGACTGACGCGCTTTGTCAATTGACCGTCTGCCGATATCTGCAACCAGTTGGAAAAATCGACCCAACGACGCTGCAAACCCTCATCCACAGTACCGAGCTGGATCTGAGTTTCATCGTAATCATTGTAAGCGTCTATGTAATCTTTGTAGGTGATATGACGGTAATGGAACCAGTTGTCCTTTTTGTTGAGACTGACAAAGGCGAGACGTGAATAACGATTGTGAACAGGATATTCTGCATGCAGATCTTTGTTGAGCTGATCGCGATAATCCAGCATCAGCATGGGGAAGTGGCGCAATAGCTCATTGTAGCCATTGGTCATGCCATTCTTGACACCCATAATCAGCGTAGCACCACTATCAATATGCTGCCCGTTGATAATACTGGTGGCAAGCATGGTTTGCGCACCAACGGTGCGAATGCCACTGATACCTCCGAAAATCTGATTTCCGGGGTTATTCTGACTGTCCGGAATTGTTGAAGCCCCGAAGTCGCTCAGAAGCCGGGAAGAATCATGAAGGAAAAAAGTCCTGCTTACATCCCGGCTATACATGCGAAGTTTGAGGGGAAGTTCTTTTGGATCAATTACCACCTCTCCCCGATACAGGATGTGCCCCCTACTTTGGGATGGGCTTTCCGACCCACTGGTGGACTTAATTTTTGTATCAAAAGTAGCAAATTCATATCCAAGAGCTACATCATACCTGCCCAAACGGCCATCTAAAAGTTTTCCATTTTTTTCGTAAAGGAGAGAATACCGTTGGGAGAAGGAGTTGGCTGACAGGTGGCGCTGCTTGTTATCACTGACATCGTAATTTACGTAATTGAGCTCCGCCTCGGCTGAAAGACGTGAGTATGCAGCTGTCGGAACCACCATCAGGCAGATAAACACCGTCATAAACAGCTCAATTTTCTTGCGCAAAGAAAAGGTCATTTGAACCCGGGAAATGGTGTAAACCTAACAAAAAAACGACAATGAAAGGCCGCAATAAAAACCCATAATTTTAATGCAAGAATTAAACCCACCATGCCGGCGTATCAACACGTGAAAATCCTTTTATTCAAACCAGTTACACGAGACGTTTTTTTTAAACCAATGACCATCGCCTTATAACCTTTTCATTCAGCCATTTAGCTTACCAACACCACCGCATTAGAATCAAGGGGCGATATATTGAAAAACCTGAACACGGGCATTTAACTGGTCAACAATGTACATTCTGCCATTGCCATCAATGTCGATACTCATTGGCAAGGCAAAACCTCCAGGTGCCAACTTACCGGAACTGGATACAGCATAATATCCGCCGAAAATAAGCAAAAGATGTCCGTTTTTGTTGAAAATTTTGATACTGTTCGAACGACCGTCCGCGACGTAGACATTATCGTCCGGATCAACAGCCACAGATTTGATGAGCTGGAAATCACCAATCCCTGTACCGCGACTACCGAAGCTTTTGATGTATCTGCCCTGGTCGTCAAATATCTGTATACGGGCATTGAATGCATCCGCCACCAACAGCTCACCTGCTGAGTTGACGACCATACCGACAGGACGGTTTAGTTGGCCCGCAGAATCACCCGGACCGCCAATTGTGTAAAGAAGGGCACCGTTAAAATCGAGTACCAGGATCACGCTCAGTTCCGCATCCGACACATACACGCACTGCCGATTTTTATCAATGGCCAGAGCAACAGGACGTTTACAGATTTCCGCAAGGTCGATTGTTCTGACGTATTTTTCCAATTGGTTAAAAACCAGTATCTTGCGATGATTCGGCTCCAGTACAAAAAGGTTCTTATCCCTGTCCAAAGCGAGACCAATAGGCTTTATACGTCCAGACAGTTTTGCCGCATACAAAGGAAGTGTGCGCAGGTCCGACTGCGCAATATCAAACACAAAAACCGCGGCAGCTTCTATATCCGCCACGTACAGCTTGTTATGAACATCATCTATCCGAGCCTCTGCCGGCCTAGCGAGAGTGACTGGAGTATCCTCTCCTACCACCGCTTCCTTCAGGCGGCGTAAGGCGGTCTTCTCCAGATCCAGCTGACTATGATAGGCAGCCAGCCACTCGATGCGAGCGGGGTTAGGAGGAGGTGGCCAGAAATAACGCTCACGAAGAGCCTGATCAGAAGAAGCGCAACCCGAAAGAAAAGTGAGTAAAAAAATGCTCACTATACAGTTGAAATGGCGGAAAAAAATCATGAAAGCATCATACCAAAACAATGAAGAAATTAGATAAAAAAAGAGGCGGATTTCTCCGCCTCCAAAAAAGAATCATTGCCGTTTATCTTTTACTTGTTATGGCACGCTAAGCACAATGCACTTGCGGAGTTGGAAATACGCAGGAAAGGTGCGGTAGTGCCGGCAGCACCTGGTTCATGTACTTTATGGCAGCTGGAGCATTCAATGTTGTTACCAGCGGCACCGAAAAATGCACTGCCCCCAAGAGATGTATTGGCATCAGCCTTGGAATGCAGACCAGAGTCTTCAGTGGCTGCAGTATTATAGTTAAAGCCGACAGGATGATCATTTTCTAGATGAATACCACCTGCACCGGCTACAGCGTCGCCTATGTTGGCGTTAGAAGCTTCAGCAATTGCGCCGAGTGCATCCGCAGCGGCACCGGCCTTGTTTGTAAATGCTCCCATGGCAGTCACACCATCATGACAACTCATACAAAAGAGTGAAATACTATCGGCATCAAAAGTACCTGTTGCAAGCTTGGTTGTAGCAGTGGCACTGATAGTAGGGCTGGCGTACATCGTCCAACCGGCAGCTGCTGGATTTACTCTATTCCAGAGAGGCACGTTTTTGGTCGGATTGTGCGGAGTGTGACAAAAAATACAGATCTGGTTAGTAGCTCCGGCTGACTTAAAAGCAGTCGTTGAACCGGAACTGAGGTCATGTTTTGAATTTTTGATGGTTGCGCTGGCCATGGTGGCCACTGCCATTAATGCAATTGTGAATAGTACTGTTTTTTTCATCCTTTTCTCCTTTAAGATAAATTTAACCACATTTTGAATATTTATAACGCCTACGAAGCAACCATTTCTCTTAAATTCTTTATCGATCTGTTACGTAGTGACTGACTAAAACAGCACCATTCATGCCAAAAAATTTTATTACTAAAAATCGAATACTTACCTCATCATTAACTCATTCTTTTACTGTTTTTCCGTTAAAACACGCAACCAAAAAGCAAAAACACTTATGATCCGCTGTTACCGCTTCTGAGCAGATGGAGCAACCGGCTTTGCTGCGGGCGCCTGCTCTGATACAGGATGCTCGCGAAGATATTTATCATTTACATATTGGAATATTTGAAATCTGCTATTCATTTGATCTATTATATAGATGGTGTCATTCTGATCAATATGGATCGCATTGGGGAGTAGAAATCCGCCCGGTCGTACATCATAACCCGCACCCTTGAACGCATATGCTCCACCAAAAGAAAGCAATACCTCTCCTTTTTCATTATAAATACTGATTCTGTGAGCTTTACCATCAGTTACATAAATGTGACCTTCAGAATCAACTGCCACGCCTTTAATGATGTTGAAATCGCCAAGGGCGTCCCCGCGCTGGCCGAACTCAGAAAGAAATGTGCCATCAGGAGTAAAGCGCACTATTCGCGCGTTCATGGAATCACAAACAAGAATGTTGCCATTGGCATCTGTCGCGGCAGAGGTTGGGTAGTTGAAATGCACATCTTCACTGCCGTTTTTGCCAGAATCTTGAGCACCAAGCGTTAAAAGAACAGAGCCCCCTGACAGGTCATACACTACAACTCTATGTCCTTTAACATCTGTGACTATCAGACGCTTCCCTGTTTTATCAGCCGAGATTGAAGCGATACTTACAAGCTCTTTTGACAAATCTATGACGGCGACAGCCTTCTCCTGCGAGTCAAAAACATGGATTTTCCGTGTCCTTGCATCGCCTGCATAAATGTTACCCTCACCATCAACGGCTACGCCAGTAAGCTGTTCAAAAAGACCCAGCGCTCTATCAGCGCCCAACGTATGCATCTTCTTTGTCTTCATATCAAAAACGAAAATCGTCTGTAATTTATAGTCACTGACATATACCTTACCTTTACCATCAGCAGCTATTCCCAAAGGCATCTGCAATTCAACTACGCTTGCCTCGCCAACAATTGTTTCGAATAAACCAGGTTTTTTCAGATCACCAGCACCATTATAAGCGCCCAACCATTCAATGCGTGGCTCGTCCGGTGGCGGAGGCCAGAAGTACCGTTCCTGAACCTGGGGTCCAGAAACACATCCAGAGAAAAGTGTAACTACAACAGAGAACAGCAAAAACTTCATTTTTAGTGTTAACTTAAACATATTTTCACCTTTACCCCAATTAGTTGTTATTTGTTATGACACAACTGGCACAAGGCCATGCGGTCATCAGGGTTACCCACAAAGAAATACCTTACTTGTCCTCCGTGAGGATTATGACATGAGGTACAGCTCATCTCTTTACCACTTATTTTCCTGAGTGGGTCCGGCTTTCCGCTAAGCGGATGCCCCTCGCCCATGGTTGTCCTGACCACATGAATTCTGTTTCGCAGATGGCCGTGACAGGAGATACACAATTCATTTGTGGGCTTTACCAGCTGGGACTCATGTTGGCTGCCGTGGGAGTCATGGCACACTTCGCACATACCTGCTTCGATCGGGCCATGGAGATACTTGCGCTGCTTCATCTGTACAGCCATGTCGGCATGACACTCATAACAAAGTGCCGCCCCCTGCTTGGGAACTGCGTACTTAGGCGTTCCCTTGCTGCTGTGACAGTATCCGCACGAGTAGGTACCGACAGGACCATGCACATATTTAAAATTTACCAGCTTTGTATGACAGCGATAACACGGATTGTTTTTGGCTACATTACTATTCATCTGCGCAGGCGTTGCATTCATATTATGGCAGGCAACACATTGCTGTTCCAGTTTCGGAACATGCATGGTGTTGGCGGCAAATCCTGGCGGTGCCTGACGGTTGTTGCCTTCAGGCACGTAATAAATATCAGTGGTGCTTGTTTCGATCTTTTGACCGCCACGGAACAGTTCGACCTGTAGTTTGTTGGGTCCGTCGTCCCAGATTGCCTGGGCAATGAAAAAGTCCTGGAACAGCTTCCTGTATTCAGGAGTTCCTACTTCCAGTACATCGCTGGCAACCCCGTTCACGGTTATCCTTACACCAGTGAGATCATGCTCATTGAATTTGATGATCATGTGTCCTGAACGGTTGACCCAACTATGGGCGGCCGGGTAAATGAATTCCACGGCCGCGTGAACAGCAGCAGCGTGGAGGACCGTAGCCAGCAGTAACATGAGTGTCAACCGCTTCAACATGAGTTCTCCTTCAGGGATTTATGATCGCGTTGACACGATCATAAGATTTAGGTTTATGACATCCCACGATACAGGTGCCGCCTGTTTCAGTTTTAGTGAAACGTATCGGTATCCCCCATCTGCCGAATCCGGCGATTGTGGCAGAGATCAGGCGGCGCTGGGAAGCTGCATGTGGATCATGGCATACCTTGCAGGATCTCCCTTTTTCCAGCTTATTGATGTGAATGTAATGAGTATTGTCGAGTCCGTTTCTGAAACCTGTCTGGGTATCCGTTAGCTTGTCATCGGCCATTTTGTTGTTATGGCATCCAAAGCAAAGGGCAAAGTTATTTTTATTGAAAGGCATGTAAAAATCTTCTGCAAAATATTCCCTCAACAGACGCGGATTTTCAGTTCCATGGGTGGCATGGCAGGCATTGCAATCGCCATCGGCAACCGGTTTGTGGATCGACTTGCCGGTAAACATCGCCTTGTCATGACAAATGATACACAGCTTCGCCCCTTCACCTTTCAGCATGAATTTCACATCGGACTGATGGGGATCATGACAACCGGTACAGTTGCCATCTGCAATGGGGGGATGAGAATGTTTGCGATCAAACTGGGTTCTTTCATGACACATGAAACAGAGTCGTGCAGGAGGTTCTTTGAGTTGGGCTACGTTATTGCTTTGATGGACATCGTGACAGGCGAGGCAATCTCCGGATCCAACCGGGCCATGAACGTATTTTTTGATATCCTTCCGTTCATGACATTCATTGCACAACCCCACCTTGCCATCATCCGTCAAAAGAAAAGCCTCTTTTTTGACTTTGGGATGCCTCTGCCCGGAAGGTTTGTGACATGACTCACACTCGCCGTCCCTGACCGGTTTGTGGGTAAACTGCTTTTCAGCCTTCGTGGGATGGCAGCCGCAACTTGATATTGCAGCGGCATCGGCACTGCGTCCCGCTCCAAGAGAAAGAACAAGCAGATAACCTGCGATGGACAACATGCTGTACAGGAGAGTCTTTTTCATTACCCATCCAATTAATGAAATTCAAAAATCTATGCCACAGAAAGGAACGGAGCGCACGAAAAAAATACATCCCTAATAAAAAACACACATTTTTGCCCAAAAGGGACATCTGATTTTTTATCTGATCACAGGTTATTAATTGCCACCACCGTAACTGTGCAGGCCGGAAAGGAACAGATTTACCCCTAAATAGCAAAAGATGGTGGCAGCAAAACCTATGATGGAAAGCCAGGCGGCTCGTTTGCCCACCCATCCCCTTGTGAAACGGGCATGCAGAAATGCTGCATACACGAACCAGACTATCAGAGACCATGTTTCTTTTGGATCCCAACTCCAGTAAGTGCCCCAGGCGTAGTTGGCCCATGCCGCGCCGGTGATGATGCCAAGGGTAAGAAGCGGAAAACCGATCATGATGGCGCGGTAGTTGAGATCATCCAACACTCTGGTCGGCGGGAAAAGCGACATGATCCCGCCGGCAGAGACTGCGAATGAATTGTTAGCTTCATGAGAGGCTTTTATCAGATACATGATTGAAACCCCGCATGCGACAGCAAAGGCGGCGTAGCCGAGAAAGCATGTAACCACATGATACAGCAGCCAGTTGCTCTGGAGTGCCGGAACCAATGGTTCGATGTTGTTGGACAGGCCCAATTGCGCCCAAGCCATACCAAGCAGGGCAAAGGGGACAACAAAAACCCCAACGATACGGTACTTGTATTTAAAATCTATGAACATGTAAATCAGAATTATCGTCCATGAGAAAAACACCACCGACTCGTACAAGTTGGAAAGCGGAGCATGCCCCACCCCCATGTCGTAAGATTCCTTCCACCGCAAACCAATGGCAACTGTCTGAACAAAAAAACCTATATATGCGATCAAAGTTCCGGCAAGTCCGACACTTTTATTTTTGGTAGCGAGAAAGGCGAATAAAACAACCATGGAAGCCATATATGCAAGTGTTGTAACGTTAAACAACATGGAACTGGTCATACAGTCAAACCTCCGCTAAATTTTCTGAATTTTAAGTTTGTCCGCCAATGCCTCAAACTGCATTGCAAAAGCAGCCTGGTTTTTGTTGGTGTTTCCATACATACGGGCGTGCCCTTTGGAAACAATGATCCACACACGCTTGTGCGACATGAAAAAAGCGATGAATATTCCCACAACCATGAGGGTACATCCGAGCCAGACAACCCACACACCCGGATCCTTGGCCACCTGAAGCCCCGTGTACATGCGGGCGTTTGTCCCCTGATAACCGAACACAAGGTCATCACCGCGTTGCACGTTAATTTCAGGATAATCTTTAAAAACAATGAATGTTTGCGGCGATTTCCCTTTGAAAGCAACCTCTACCCGTGCCGCTGCACCGGAAAAGTCAGGCATGAATGGCCGTACATCCTGTACGGTTTCAAGCAACCTGAGAGTGGTACCATCTTTAAAAGTTACGGATTCTCCCTCACGAATGGCGAAACTCTCGTTGCCGGTGCCATTACGCTGACCCACGGTGAGGTAGTGCTCGCTCCCTTCAGTGGCTTGACCATAACTTGATTGGTAGAAGGTGATTCCTTTGTAGCTCAGAGGATGGTTTACGATGACTTTGACGTCTTTGTACCCCTCGACCGGTTGTCCATTCTCAAGTACTGTCAGGATACTACGAAATTCTTTCGGAGCGCCCGTTGGATAGAAATCCACGGCAAATTTTTCGCAACGCACCTCAAAACCGAGAGGAACCATCCCGCCGTTACGGGCTTCCACGGACGTGACTGAACTCCCCTCGACAATGTTCACATATCCCTTGTAACCAAACAGGGAACCGATGATCGCCCCAACAAATATGACCAGAATGCTAAGATGAACCACGTACACACCCAAACGAGACCACGCGTTCTTCTGGGCAAACAGGTGGTACTCCCCGTTATGTTCTGTGACAACCGGAGAAGCTACCTCCCGTTTAAGAAAATCAGCCAGAGCATCACGCCCGGCAGTAAGCGATCCTGAAACAGGTATCTCTTGTTTAAGAGCAAGTGAGTTGCGGAGCGTATCTCCCAGCACAAGTACCGGCTCACTAATGAATTTGAATACGTGCGGCAACCGTTTTATGGAACAGCAGATGAGATTGAGACTAAAAATATAGAGCAAGGTGATGAACCACCAGGAGTGGTACATATCGAAAAAACCGAGCTTTGAGTATATCTGCAGTTTAGTCGGACTGATCTGGGCAACATATTCCGGCGGCAATTGCCCTTGGGGGAGGACAGTGCCTATTATGGAAGTTAATGCGAGTGAAATAAGCAGAAAGATCGTCAGCTTAAGTGAGCAGAAAAAATCCCAGACAGACTGAGCGAAGCTACGTTGGGTGGTTGCCAATTGTGTCTCCCGTCAATGAAAATCATGTTGAAGTCTATAGAATGCGGTGAATAATAGACCAATTTCAAGCAAAGGTGTAGTTTTTTTTGCCATGCACAACACACAAGGCAAAGAAAAAGGGGTAACAATTCCAGATTGTTACCCCTTAATGACCGGCTATATTTTCAACAGTGTTTTACTTGTGGCATTCCTTGCAGGAGGTTGGTCCTTTTTTCATATCAACGTGACAACCTTTGCAGTTTTTGTGTGACCAGTCCTTGCCGAAACCTTCAATCTTGCCGGCACCTTTTTCATGACATTTCTTGCAGTCGCTTACGGCAGCCTTGTGCAGCTTGTGGTCAAACTTGATGCCTTTTTTCATTTCGATCACATCAGCAGCAAAAGCGGAACCAGCAGCAAAAGCAACAAGAGCAAACATGATAACGATCTTTTTCATCTGTACTACCCCCTAATAATTTTTGTAAATAATACAGTCGGGCAGAACCCCTGTCAAGGGGAATGCCGTATATTTTACAGCCACTCTCTCCCGACAGCAGGTGACCTAGCGACCGATCGCCTTTTTGCCGATGTCCTTGCGGTAGTGTACCCCGCTCCATCTGATCTTACCTACCGCCTGATACGCCTTGTCAATGGCGGCCTGAACTGTTTCACCCAATGCCGTGACACCGAGCACCCTGCCGCCGCTTGTCACGCAGCGTTCCTTATCCAAGGCAGTTCCGGCATGAAAAACATGTACATCGTCCAGTTGTGCCGCCTCTTCCAAACCTTCGATGACATCTCCCTTGCGGTAAGATCCGGGATATCCTTCTGATGCCATGACAACACAGACTGCGGCCTTATCGTGCCATTCGATGGAGGTCCGGGAAAGATCACCATTCGCAACTGCCAGCAGCACCGGCACAAGGT
>Ga0154406_1165_pt1 | contig 16577 bp, 16 predicted proteins | sample RifGroB2_FD_115910 | JGI IMG/M metagenome (GOLD analysis project Ga0154406, IMG submission 115910) | Geobacteraceae bacterium GWB2_52_12 | reverse complement strand
GGACTTTCCGGGAATTGAATCTGCGTGGCGAAGGACACCCGGCGCAATCGGCATGCGACGGTCAGGCGACGATCAACTCCGGCATTCCGCGCGTTTCACCGTTCCGGCGTCACTGTATTCAGGTAGATGATAGGAACGTATCACGCTTTTTCCCGCTCTACCTGTGTCAGATACAGCCTCATATCGAATTCCAGCTGATGGTAGGACGGCTCCATATGTTCGCATAGTTTGTAAAAGGCCTTGTTGTGATCCTTTTCTTTCAAGTGTGCCAGCTCGTGCACGACGATCATCTTCAAAAATTCCACCGGAGCCTGTTTGAAGACCGAAGCCACCCGAATTTCATGCTTTGCCTTGAGCTTGCCCCCCTGTACCCTTGATACAAAGGTGTGGCTTCCCAGGGCGTGCTGAATCACATGGATTTTTCCGTCATAGGTTACCCTGCTGAGCGGTTGTGCCGTGCGAAGGAACTCGTTTTTGATCTCCATGGTGAAATCGTAGAGCGCTTTGTCGGTTTTGATGGTATGAACGGTCGGATATTTTTTGACGAGAAAACTGCCCAGTTTATCCTCCTCAATCAGGCGGCTCACCTTGGTGAGGATCTGCTCTGAATACCCTGCCAGATATTTTAATTGATGCATCTGCTGATCTCTTCCTTCCTGACCCCTATGGATGTAAACCCTCTACCCGTCGGGAGAAGGTGGCGCTAACTTAAAGGTAATGCTCCTTGTTTTCTCCCTCCCTTTCAAGGGGAGGGTCGGGGTGGGGATGGGTTCCCTTCGGCTCCGCTCAGGGAACAGCTGGTGAGCGGAGCCGAACTACCCCATCCCCATCCTAACCTTCCCCTTGAAGGGGAAGGGGTGAAAGATTACCCCGTATTGCGCAATCCTGCGGAGATGCCGCTGATGGTGGCGGCGAGAACATAGTTCAGTTCTTCATTTTCTCCACCTGCCCGTTTTCGCCGCAACAGCTCGATCTGGATCAGGCTGAGCGGATCCACATAGGGATTGCGCAGGCGAATGGAGCGGGCCAGGGGGGCGTCGTTCTCCAGCAGGCGCGACTGACCGGTAACAGCCAGCACCATCCGCCGGGTGCGCTGGTACTCTTCCACTATCAGGCAGAAGACCCGTTTGCGCAGCTCTTCGTCGTGCACCAGGAGGGAGTAGCGGCTGGCCAAGGGGAGGTCGACCTTGGTCAGGGCAAGTTCCACGTTTCTGATCATATCGGTGAAAAAGGGAAAACGCTCCACCATGGTACGTAGCTGTTCCAATGCTCCTTCACTGCTGGCAACAAATCGCTCCAGGGCATAGCCGACCCCGAACCAGCCGGGGATCACATGGCGGCTCTGCATCCAGCCAAAGCCCCAGGGAATAGCGCGCAGGTCGCCCAGGTCCCGGGTTGCACCCCGGCGGGCCGGGCGCGAACCGATCTTGGCCAGTTCGAATTCGAGAACCGGTGTCGCCTGTTCAAAATAAGGGATGATGTCCGTATTCTCCGCGATCTGCTGGCGATAAAAGCCATAGGCGTCTGCTGACATCGCTTCCATGAATTGCATCCACTTATCGCCGTTATGCTCGCCTTCCCGGCCGGTAAGCGCCAGCGACTCCAGGGAGGCGGCGATCATCAGTTCCAGGTTCCGCTGTGCCAGGGAGGCATCGGAATATTTCCAGTTGATCACTTCGCCCTGCTCGGTGATCTTCAGGGACCCGCTGAATGCACCGGCCGGCTGGGCCACCATCGCCCGATGGGTGGGGCCGCCCCCTCTGCCGACGGTTCCGCCCCGGCCGTGGAACAGGGTCAGGTATACCCCGCACTCCTCGGCGACCCGGTGTAGTTCCCGGTGCGTTTTATAGATTTCCCAGGAACTGGTGAGCATGCCGCCATCTTTGTTCGAGTCGGAGTAGCCGAGCATCACTTCCTGTTTCCGTCCCCAGGAATCAAGGAACGGCTTGTAATCGGCGGATGTCCAAAGTGTCCGGCAGATGTGCGGTGCCTGGCGCAGATCCTCGATGGATTCAAAAAGCGGAACCGGCATGATGCCCGGATCACTATTGGTGTTGTCGGCTGCAACCTGCACACCGCAGAGTTCCAGCAGCCAGATCAACGAAAGTGTATCCTGCACGCTGCTGGCCCCGCTGATGACATAACGCTGGATCGCATCCGGTGGATACCTCCGCTTCAGATCGGCTATCCCCCGCAGTGAATCGAGGAGTTCGCCGGTGGTTGCCGAGGGTCGCGGCGGCAGTGCGGCAGACGGCACAGCGCAGGTCGAAGGGCCGTCTGCCAGTTCGGCTATGGCAGTGGCGTGGACCTTGGCATGTTGGCGGATATCAAGGGAATGCAGATGAAAACCGAAGGTGTCGATTCGCCGCAGCAGCGGGCTGATAAGTGAATCTGCCAACCGTCCTCCGCCGTTCGCCGCGAGGCTTTCCCTGATCAGCTGCAGATCACTGCTGAAATCATCGGCATGAAGATAGGCATCGGGATGATTCGGCTCGTGGAGTGTATGGCGCAGCCGATGGAGGATGAAACCGGCCAGGCGCCGGTACTGCTCGCATTCCGGTATGGCTTCGCTTTCCAGTTCGGAAAGGGCAAGGGTGTCATGATACTTTTGGACCGTCTTCCCAAGCTGCGGGGAGATACCTGCCCTGCAGGTGGATGGGGTGAGGAAGCGGCGGAGCTCTTCCAGCTGCAGCAGATATTCGCCCAGGATGATTTCGCGCCCCTTCTGCAGCGCTTCACGGGTGGAACCGGCGGTGACATGGGGGTTGCCGTCCCGGTCGCCGCCGATCCAGGAGCCGAAACGCACCACGGTCGGCAGCTCGGAGGGAGAGATATTAAAGCCATAGATTTCATGGAACGCCGCAGCCATATCTTCGTACAGTGCGGGGAGAGGCGTGATCAGCGAGTCTGGATAATGGTCGAGCCCCATCTTGATTTCGTCCAGCACCGTTGGTTTTCGCCGTCGTACCTCGTCGGTCTGCCACAGGGATGATATCTCTGCCAGCATTGCATTCTGCCCGTGCAGCGCTACGGTATCTGTCAGGGGGAGACGGTCGAGCGCCTCCAGTTCCCGGGCAATGCGGCGGCGCTTGAAATGGATCACCCGGCGCGCCACATCGGTAGGGTGGGCAGTAAACACCGGTACAACCAGCACCATGCCCAGCCATTGCAGTGCCTGCTCAGCGCTAATTCCGCTTTTCTGCATGCGCAGCAGGGTGCCGCGCAGGGAACCCGGTTTGTCCGGCGACGTGCTGGTCAGCCGGGCGGCACGCTGCCGACGTTTGCGGTGGTTGGTTTCCGCCAGGTTGGTCAGCTCGAAATAAGTGGAGAATGCTTTGACGATCCGGTAGGTCTCGGCGACAGTCATCCTGTTGATGATTCCTGCCGCCTGTTCCTGCAACTCCCGCTCGCCAGGAAAGTCGAGGCATGCCCCTTCCTGGTTGTCGTTCAGCTGACGGTGCTGAATCGCCAGATGGCGAAGTTCTTCCTCGGCAACAAAAGCCTCTTCACCGGCCTGCTCCCTGATCACTATTCCCAGCAGCCGTCCAAGGGAGCGGACATCCCGGCGCAGGGGGATTTCCTTCAGCTCTCCCTCCAGGCTGACAAGTTCTGCCAGTCGGGCCGCCTGGTCTCCGGCTTTCCAGAACAACTCTTCAACGGTCATGGCTGCTCATTCGCCTCCATCTTCCACCTCAGGTACAGCTCCTCGACCTTGTCCCGCGCCCAGGGTGTTTTTCTCAAAAACTTCAGGCTGGAGGAAATACAGGGATCATGGGTGAAACAGCGGATATCGATGCGTCTGCCCATCTCCTCCCAGCCGTATTTTGCCTCCAGTTCGGTTACGATCATCTTCAGCGTCACGCCGTGGAGGATATCATTTGGTTGTTGTTGCTCATTCATGCAGTGTACTCAAAATTTTCCTCATTATGCTGATCTCTCTGCACGTGCACCGTGGCCTACGCACCCATTGCCTGGCCGCGCATGGCGCCCGGGGGGCGGATGAAGGCCAGGAATCGCTCCTGAAGTTGTTCGGCCTGCTCAATCCGTCCCGTGCTCTGCAGTATCTCGATCACGCATTCGGCGGTGCAGAGGCAGGCCTCTTTCTGGTTCTTTCGCAAGTTGTACTGCGACGTGCCGGTCGGTTTGAGACAGACCCTGCGGACTTTTCTCAGGTAGGGGCTGCGCTGGTAGATCTTTCGGGCCTCGTGCCAGGTGCCGTCGATGAGGATGAAGCGGGTGATGTCCGACAGATCGTTATCGTCTTCCCCGGCGGTTCCGGGATAAACCAGCGCCACGCTCTCCGCCTCGATCTCCTCCACCAGTTGTGCCGGCGGATTTAGCCTGTCCCAACGGATCTGCTCGGCAGCGTCTCCCAAAATCTCAAGCACCAGTTGGCCGGTGTTGGAGCGTTTCTCGAATTCCTTGAAATGTGTCAAAAGGGTGATTTTCATGGTTGAACCTGTATGATTTTACCGTTTGTTGAAAAAGTTTATGCGCCCACTGCAAGGAAGCTTTTTACTAAGAATACCATAGAAGCTCCCGTTGCGATGTGAACTCCATCCGCCGCCCGGTGACCGGATCAGTGAAGCGCACCGTCTTGGCGATCAACTGCAGCGGGTTGGTGTAGTCATCAGCCGTTTCCGGTAGAAGATCGGGATAGTACTTGTCGTTCAAAATTCTGAAGCCGAGACCGCTCATGTGAAGTCGCAGCTGATGGGTTTTGCCGGTCAGGGGGTGCAGGAGGAAGCGCGCCAGCTTTTCTTTTGTCTCCACAAGTTTGATGATCGAGCGGGCATTGGAAGCTCCCGGCGCGGTTTTCATTCTGAACCACGGCTCTCCGCTCACCACCCGATTTTCAACGGTCCATTCCGTTTCGTTCGAGGTGGGGGTGTATTCAGCGACGGCCTGATAGGTTTTCTCCACCGCGCCATTCAGAAAGATCTCATTGTAAAGCGCCCTCGTTTTCATGTTGGCGGAAAACATCACAATACCTGCTGTTTCACGGTCTATCCTGTGGATCGGAACGAGATCATGGTTTCCCGTGCTCTTTCGCAAGCGGTTCAACAGGCATTCGGCAACATAGGGGCCTCCCGGAATGACAGGCAGAAAATGAGGCTTGCAGGCAACGATCAGATCGTCATTCTGAAAAATGATTTTCTCGGCAAAGGGGATAACCCGTTCCTGTTCCACTTCCCGGAAGTAAAAGAGCCTTTTGAGGGGTGCATATTCACTGTCGAGCGTTATCACCTGTCCGTGGTCATCAAGAACTTTTCCGTCAAGAATCCGCTGTTCCCAGATTGTGCGCAGTACTCGGGGAAAGCGCCTGATCAGAAATTCCAGGATGGAGGGGTACGGTTTTACGGCTGACGGCATGGTTACCGTGGAAGCGTAGCTGGAAATGGTCATTTTTGTACGGAACGCAAGCGGATCCCTTCGGGTGTTATTTCGATCATTTTTTCCTTGTACAATGCGCCGATCCCTTTTTTGAAGCTTTTCTTGCTCATGCGCAAAAGGCCTGCAATGTCTTCCGGCGTACTTTTATCGCTCAGGGGGAGCATTCCGTTGCGGGCCTTCAGGGCATCCAGGATCACGTCCTGGTCATTTGCCGCTTCCCGGGCACCGCCCATGCGGAGGGTGACATCGATCTTGCCGTCTTCGCGGATCTTTTTTACATAACCCCGTATCCGCTCGCCGATGGACGGGTTGACGTAGAGTTCGTTGCTGAACAGCAGGCCGTTGAAGGCGTTGTTGACGATGACTTTTGCACCCAGATCGCTGAAAGCGTAGACCAGCAGATCAACACCGTCTCCTTCGGCCAGGGTGGTGTCCGCAGGACGGAGGAATTTTTCCACCCTGGTGGATGCCGCTACCCGTCCACTGCTGTGCAGATATACGTAAACCAGCACATCCTGCCCTCTTCTCAGCTGGTCCGTCTGTTCGCCAAACGGCAACAGCAGGTCCTTTTCCAAACCCCAGTCCAGAAAGGTGCCCACGCCGACGTTGTCCTTGACCTTCAACAGGGCAAAATCACCCACAGCCGCCTTGGGTTTCCTGGTCGTGGCTGTCAGCCGTTCTTCCGAATCAACGTACACGAACACTCTCAGCTCGGTGCCCGGCTCGGCTCCTTTTGGGACCAGTCTTCCGGGGAGCAGGATGTTTCCCGATTCGGAAGACAGCTGAGCGCCTGCTGCGGTTATTCTGGCTACTTTCAATGTATTGTAATTACCGATAAGGAGCATGGGGTCTCTCTCTTTGTTAGTAGCGCTTCCGGGAAGGTCGCGAAGAAAATAGAAACAGTTTATCACGAAGAGGCCGGGGTCGAGAAGGTAAATGAAATGTTCTGCTGTGACGAGGCGGTTGCCCTGCTTTCAAAGAGGCGGTACACTCATCACATGAACCGACTTGCACACATCATGCTCCTCAGCATCACAGCCGCTTTCCTGATTACGGACGCACCGGTCACGGCGACACAGAAATGTCAGCCGACGCCCTGGGATGAGATCGGCCCGTTTTACCGTCCCAACGCGCCTCTGCGCAGCACAATCGGCAGCGGTTATGTTCTTTCCGGCACTGTCCGCTCCGCTGTTGATTGCCGACCGTTGTCCAGAGCCCGGATCGAAATCTGGCAGACAGGAGCCGACGGGAAATATGATGATGCCCACAGGGCGACCATCATTGCCGACCGCCAGGGACGGTATCGTCTGGTAACCGATTTTCCGGCAGGGTACGCTCGCAGACCGCCCCATATCCATATCCTCGTTGACATGCGCGGCTATGCCGGTCTAATTACCCAGCACTACCCGAAGAAGGGTGCGAAAGAAGCGACACTGGATCTGGTGCTTGAGCCGGAATAGTTAGTTTCCGTCCGGAAAGGGTTCTTTTTCGCCCTGGCGGTGTCAATCTTCGGGATTACTTGTGCGGCGTACCGATGTACGCCTCCGCGCAATCCCTCGATTTCCTTGCCAGGACAAAAAATCCCTCCTTTCCGAATCGGAAACCAGCAGTTTCTTATCCGGAGTTTCCGGATGGAAACTAGTTAAGTTAGCAGAGCAGGTTGTTGCAGGGTGGGATTATGTGGCGGGTGTCTTACCCCAGTGCCACGTCGAGGATCATCATCACCGAAAAACCGGCCATGGTAGCCATGGTTACCTGGTCTATGTTTGACGGAATTCGCTGGGATTCCGGGATCAGCTCCTCGACAACGACGAAGATCATCGCACCGGCAGCAAAGCAAAGCGCATAGGGAAGAACGCCCTGCATCTGCAGAACAAAATATGCCCCGATTACCCCGGCAATCGGCTCAACCATGCCGGATGCCTGTCCCAGCAAGAAGCTTTTCTTTTTCCCCATCCCTTCCCTTCTCAACGGCATGGATACTGCCGTTCCTTCCGGAAAATTCTGAAGTCCGATTCCGATTGCCAGGGCAATAGCGCCGCCAAGTGTAGCGGATGGAAGACCTGCGGCCACCGCTCCAAAGGCAACGCCGATTGCAAGACCTTCAGGGATGTTGTGCAGGGTGATGGCAAGAACGAGCAGCGTGCTCCGCTGCCAGGAGGTCTTTATCCCTTCAACCTGATCCACAGCCAGACCCGGATGCAGGTGCGGCAGCAACCGGTCGGTCAGTCTCATGAAAAGGCCGCCGCCCATGAATCCGATCGTTGCGGTCAGCCAGGGAGTCTGGCCCATCTGCTGAGCCATCTCGATACCGGGTGCAAGCAGGGACCAGAAGCTTGCGGCAATCATGACACCGGCGGCAAAGCCGAGCATTGAATCCATGAGTCGCTGGTTGACCTTCACGGTTAAAAATACCAGTGATGCTCCTGCCGCGGTAACTCCCCATGTGAAGCACGTGGCAATCAAAACTTGTGTAATAGGGCTGTATTGTTGAAAAAAATCGATCATGGCGTTGTCTCTGCCCGTAGGTTTCTCTGCAGGTATTGAATTTTTATTCGAAGTCAATGTGCTGGTGCAGCAGTTCGGTTGTCCGAGAGGAAATTATCACATACAATAGCCATAGTTAAAATGAATTATTAAAGCGAAAGAAGATTTACGCCGGACAAATTCCGCGGTTACATCCTGGCGCCCCACTTTCGTATGGTGGGGGTACCATGTGATGTGCCCTTTGTGATTCGTGAGACATGTCGCAAATTTCAGCACAGCATTGTAGAGTTGACGGTGTGGGAGATGAAGGGATGAGAAGGGATGAGAAGGGGGCCGATTAAGTGTCGGCCCTTTTTTCAGTTTGCCAAGAGGCGAGGAGTGCTTGGTCCTACCTCGGTAGTCTGATGAAAATCGTTAAAGCATGTCTATCAGGCTTGCTCTCACAATTATGGATTCCTGTCTGAAAAGGAGTTCCAGCCTCTCTCTGAACTCTTTCCACCATCCACGGTTCAATTCCTTTGCCATGACTTCGTAGATGACAATCTCGTCTCGTATCGTGCAGCATTTCCCCTCTTTCCATAACCCTTCGGCAGGAGACCTGAGGTAAGTCGTGATTCCCCCGAACTGGTCGGTGAGTTCGTCCCTCACCTGGATATACATAGACTGAGGAAAGGGATGCCCATCGTTGTCGCAAAGAGGAAGCAGCAGTTGAATCAGATGCATGAAATCACCTTTATGTTGTCGAACTGACAGACCGGAATGGTCCCAGTGTTTTAAATAGTATTGTAAACTATTTTTGCTGTTTAGCGACGAAGTGCAAATTTGAAGATAGTTCCTTCTTGTTCTGACGAAGAAAGCTGATTTTGCAGGTCAGAACTTGGGGAATCGTATGCGACTGACCATCAATGAGCCTGAAACTGCGAAACAGAGGACAATCGGGTGCAGCGTGAAACCGAAAAACATTACTTTTCCGAACCAGAGCGAGTCGAACAGAGCGCCCCGGGAGGCAGCCACCCACATCATGATCACCAGCAACAGCGAGGTTGGAATGGGAGTTCCTTCGAAGTACTTCACCTTGTCTCCGCCGTCGGACAGCGCTTCGGCTGTAACGTTGAAACGGGCCAGGCGAGAAACTCCGCAGGCAACGAAGAAGGTGAGGATGATGCGGTCGTATAAGCCCTGCATGCCGCAACCGTAGGCAATCACAGCCGGGGCCACTCCAAAGGAGACAACGTCGGCAAGGGAGTCGAGGTCCAGGCCCATGGCCGAACTTTTCTGCCGCCACCGGGCGATCCTGCCATCCAGGACATCGAACACAAACGCGGCGAGGACAAGCGAGCACGCAAAGTAGACATGCCTTACGTCGGCCGTCTGCAGGTACGTCATGATTGCAAACAGTGCCGATGTGCCGCAGGCTGCATTTGCCAGCGTAAACCAGTCTGCAAGGTGGAATTCCCGGATCATTGAGAATGGTTTATTCTGGTTGTGAGTTGGCATGGATGACAGTATCTCCCTTGTGTAGGAACAGATGAGCTGTTTTTTCTTGTTCTTAAGGGGGTTGTTTCATGAGTCCACGAATATGATTCCGCCAAACACATACCTCAGAGTGTGTCTGTTGTCATCATTAAATTCTGTTTCTTCCCTGTTATTCAACATGTTGATTTGGTGGTTCTAATGATTTGTCGGTCGCCACGTCCCGTGACTGCATTTGTGTCATCGACCAGCTGTGATACATTTATACAATACATAAAATCCAAACGGTCAGGAGGCGCCAATGTCAAAATCAGCAAAAGAAGAAGAATATTTTGCCAGGGAAAGTTATGAAAAAAAGAAGCTGTTCTATGCCGAAAAACATAATGAACTGGCGGAAGCAGAAAAGAAACAACAGAAGGATCTGCATTACATGAGGTGCCCAAAGTGCGGGATGGAACTCGTGGAAATCGACTATAAAACTATTAAAATCGATAAGTGTACCGAATGTACTGGCGTCTGGCTCGACGCAGGCGAACTTGAAGCGGTTTCAAGGCTGGAAAAGTCCGCATTGGACAAGCTGTTCGGCGTGTTCAAGTAAATTCCTCCTGTAATACGTTCATCTCGTTTGCCTCCAGAATACTGTTGCAATTTCTGGAGGCACCTATCCGATGCATCTTTCTCTTTTCAAGGATACTCACGGAGCCGTGCCGACTTGCCGCTGGAGCGTTACCTGATTCTTGTGTTCTTTTGTCTTGAAAGTAACGTAATCCTCTTTGCTCAGCTCGAAGAGCTGTTTCCGGTGGCGGTTTGTCAGATCGTACCACTCGTTGATTCTACTGTTGAAGCGCTCGTTTTCGGGATAGCTCATCGAGTTCATGAACGCTTCGATCGCATAATAGTAACGAACCGCGTTGCGCTCGATGGAGCCGCGAGGCCCGCCGATATATATCGGATTACCTTTTTTATCCGTTCCGGTCACCGTGAACCCCACCTTGCTGCGGGCAAGCGTTGCAAAATAGGCCTTGGCCGCGAGACGAAGTGCTGCGCTGTCGCTGTATGCATAACTGACGTGGACAAACGTCCTGCCTCCGGTCAGGCGCAGGGCCTCGAACCTCATCCTGTGGTTCGTTGTGCCGAACGGGCCGGCATCGGCAGTAAGAATGATATCAAGATACCCCGGTTGCTGCTCAACGACCCGGTAATTATAGATTACCGGACGGGTATCTTCCGGAAGTTGATATTCTTTACGACCGATGTAAAAGGTCAATGGCTCGGCTTTGGGTAGTTTGTTGTAGGTGCACGCCTTGACATTCTGGTGCAGGGATACGATGTCGCACCAGTTTTTCGGAACCTTGAGCACATTGACTACGCTGTTGAAGGGATAGTCGAAGATTCCGTAGACATCGACGTTCACTACGTTATTCCGCTCGGAAGACTCCAGAAAGAGAGGAAGGCCGAAGCTGTTTTTTTCCAGTCTGGCAATATTTTTTCGATACGTGTCGAGCAGTCTCTTTTCACCCTGTCGGGGTTTTTCGAGAGCAGCTGCGGTACCGGCAGAAAAGAGAACAACAACTACAACCAGTAAAAGGAAAAGTTTATTGATAGTTCCAGTTTTATACATCTGATTCACACGATCCGTTATTACGGCACCTGTAATCGCCCGGCGATTTTACATCAACCGAACGAATAAACTTACAAACCACTCCTGGAGTCTGGGTACCAGGGGCCTTTTTTTCCACTCGTCCCATTGAATCTCCCGGGAATCGGCGAGGTCACCGGCAAACATTTTTTCCATTTCTGCGGCGAACTCCTTGTTCAGAATAACAGCATTTACCTCATCATTGCTCAGCAAGCTGAGGAAGTCCATGTTGGTTGAACCGACCGTTGACCAGACGTTATCGACTACCGCAGTTTTTGCATGCAAAAGGGAGCTTTTATGCTCGTACAACTTCACTCCCGACTTTAGAAGTTTAGCGTAGTAATGTCTCTGTGCATGTAGTGCCAACGGGGAATCACTGATTCCGGGGAGAATGATTTTTACTTTGACGCCACGACCGGCAGCTTCGGTAAGTGCATCTATTACCTGGTCATCAGGAAAGAAATAGGAATTAGTCATGTGAATCGACCGCTCTGCAAAAGCGATAGCCGATACATACATAATGAAAGGTATCCTGTTGGTCTCCCCCGGGGTGCTGCTGACAACGCGCACGAGGGCATCGCCTTTTTCGACCAGGGGCGGGAAATACTTGTGACTCTTGAGCTCGGGCCCCTTCTGCTTCAGCCAAGTATCGAAAAAGAGCTTCTGAAATTCAGCCACGGCCGGGCCTTCGATTTGAATGTCTGTGTCACGCCAGTGGATCGGCGCCTTTTTATTTCGCTTCCGTTTGAAGGGAGTGCTCGAATAAACCTTGCTGATGTTGATGCCGCCCATAATGGCGACTCTGCCGTCGGCTATCAGAATCTTGCGGTGATCCCGGTGGGACAGTCCCCATCCCTTCCGGGCCTCCAGTGGATTTACCGGATTGAATTCAACAACCTGAATTCCTCCCTTCTGCAACTGCTTAAAAAAGGAAGCGGGAGTTTTCAGGCTCCCCACGCTGTCATAAATGACATTTACCTGAACACCTTCCGCCTGTTTTTGCAGCAATAGTTTTGAAAATTTGCGGCCTGTTTCGTCGTCTTCAAAGATGTAACTTTGAAGGTTGATATGGTTTTTGGCGTTCGTGATGATTTTGAACATTGCGGCATAGGCCGCCTGGCCATCGGCAAGCAGAGTGATTTTGTTCCCCTTTGTCAAGGGACTGTCAGTAACTGATTCGACCACGACAGTGTGGCGTCCAAGGATGTCAGTCGGCTCGACCGATTGCTTCAGCCGTGTCATGACAGCCTTGCTTTGTTGCGGGGAGAGCACTCCCTTGGACGAAACTATGTGACGAGGTTTCTGCGCAGTCGGCGTCTCTTCAATCATATCGGAGACTTCCGGCAAAGTTGCACATCCCGCACTGACGCTCGAGCACAACAGGAACAAAAGAAGATATTTGATAACGATCATTAATTACTCCGTCACTACCATTGCCGATCAAGTAGTGGCTTGTCACATATCAGTGACGATCACCATGCTTGTCACCACGATGAAGCCCATTATCATGTCGATCTCCGCGATGATACCCGTCATCCACCGGTACCAGGATACAACCGGACAGGGTTGCAATTGTCAGAATAAGCATTGCCAGTTTGGCCACGAGATTTTTTTTCATCTTGAATTCCTCCGTTCATTCCATTGCGGACTTCTTGGAAGTCCTTGTTAACACCATTTCAACAGCAAGCAGTTTATTGGGTCCGCTGCCGGTTACCCTTGGCGGTACCCGCCTTGCTACCGCTCGACGGGCCTGCTTTCTTGCCAAATACTTTAGTGGATGATTTTACTACAATCAGGCGATCACCAAGCAGGGCACCATTCAGTAAACCAATCGCCTCGCTTGCTTCATCTTCGGTCGACATCCTGACATATCCGCACCCCCTGAATTCACCTGAAGCGGGATCTGTAACCAGATGGACGGACGTAACGGTACCCGAAACCGAGAACAACTTGCGAATTTCATCTTCCGTAACCGTGCCGGAGAGTTGTCCTACATAAATTTCTATACCCATTTCACTTCCTTTCATGTTCCACAGCGTACGTAAATTTTGTTTATCTTATCATTAAAGCTGTCTGCCAGGTTTTAAATAGTGGGCATACTCAAAAACCCTTGATATATCGACTCTTTCGTAAACACATCCCCCTGCCTTGCTTTCATGCGCCGCAGATCATCATCACCAAATAACAATATCTTAAGACCGTGCCCGGGAAGTAACGGCAAGGGCAATACACGGTGGCAGTAAAAATATTTATCCATGTCGGTTTCTCTGTTATGGTGATGATGAAAACTTATGCTGGCTCTGTACTCCCTCTGGCAGCCATCGCTGAACAGCGAATTATTAACACCGGACACGGCACCCCGACGAAAGATTCATACATGCGCATTCTGCACCTTGGCGACCTCCATATCGGCAAACTTTTTTTCAATATTCATCTCACCGATGATCAGGCCTTTGTGCTTGACCAGGTGGTGGAGATCGCCCGGGACCAGCAGGTGGATGTGGTGGCCATCTGCGGCGATGTCTATGACCGCTCCGTCCCGCCCGTACTGGCCACGCAGTTGCTGGACGATTTCCTTTCCCGGCTCGTGCTCGGTCTGGGCAAACAGGTGGTGATGATCCCGGGTAACCATGACAGTTCCGAGCGGCTCAGTTTCGGCAGCCGCATGGTCAGGGAGCGGGGTCTGCTTATCGCCTCCGACATCGGCGGCGGCATCCAGCCGCTCATTCTCGACGACAGCCACGGCCCGGTGCAGTTCTTTCCCATCCCCTACGTCGAACCGCTCACCCTCAGACGCTCTCTTGACGACAGCGAGGTGATCGATTTCGACTCCGCCTACCGTCTGCTCTTGTCGCGGCTTGATGCCATCGGACCCCGCTCCGTCTGCCTGGCCCACTGCTTCACCTCTGGCGGACATGAATCGGAATCCGAGCGCCCCCTGACCATCGGGGGATCCTGCCATCTGAATGGCAAATTGTTTTCCCCGTTTGCCCTGACCCTGCTCGGCCATCTCCATCGTCCCCAGCAGGTCTCCCCCACCGCCTGGTATGCAGGCTCGCCGCTCAAGTATTCCTTCTCGGAGATCGGGCATGCCAAGCAGGTAGCCATCTTCGATCTGGATAAAACCGGTCAGGTGACGCGCACCGCCATCCCGCTGGTTCCCCGCCGGGAACTGCGGCGGCTTGACGGCAGCCTGAGCGGTATACTGGCGGCAGCGGCTGACGATGTCTGCCGCGATGACTATCTCTGGGTCAACCTGACCGACCGGGGAGCGCTCTTCGACTACGCGGCCCGCCTGCGGGAGTGCTACCCCAATCTGGTCAGCATCACCCGCGCCGAGTTCGAAGGGTCGGAGGGGGGGCTTTCCGTGGAGCTCAAGCGGCTGGGCGAGAGGGAAATCCTGGCCTCCTTTCTCAAGCATGTCACCGGTGAGGATCCCGACGAGGATGAGTCGGAGGTTCTTGAGGACGTTCTCCGGGAACTTTCCGGAGGTGCCCCATGAGGCCGCTATCCATCACCATGCGTGCCTTCGGACCCTTTGCAATCCAGGAATCCGTTGATTTCACCCGCTTCGGTGAAAACGCCTTCTTTCTTATTCATGGCCAGACCGGGGCGGGAAAAACCACCATCCTTGATGCAATCTGCTTTGCCTTGTACGGCAAGCCGAGTGTTTCCAGCCGGGACGAACGCTTCTTCCGCTCCCACCTGGCCGCGCCGGATACTACCTGCGAAGTTGAATTTCTCTTTCAGGTGGGACCCAAACGCTACCATATCCGTCGTCAGCCCTGGCAGACGGTGGAGAAAAAGGGGTGTTCCCGCGAGCTGTCCCACAAGGTTGAGTTTTGCGAGGTCTGCGGCGATGGCATCCTTGCCGGCGAGCGCCTGACCAAAATCGGCGAGGTGGAAACTCGGGTGACGGAAATTCTCGGTTTTTCAGCTGACCAGTTCCGACAGGTCGTGCTGCTTCCCCAGGGAGAATTCCGGCGTCTGCTGCTGGCCACCTCGACGGACAAGGAGAAAATCCTCGAGAAGCTGTTCGGCACCGGGCGTTTCCGGCAGATCGAGGAAATTCTCAAGCGGCGCAGCGCCGCACTGCACGTCGAGCTGGAGAGACTCTCCTCCGGCATGAAGGGGATCCTGGAAAACCTCGGCCTGGCCGATGTGGATGCCCTGCGGGAGACGATCACCCGGGTGACCGGCGACAAGAAGGAGCGGGAGCTTCTCCTGGCGGCGGCTTTGACACGGCAGGAAGAAGCGGGCAAGCGACTGCTCGTGGCGCAGGAGCTGTGGGGCAGGTTCGAGGAGCAGGGGCAGGCCCATACGGCGCTGGCAGCCTGTACGGCGCGCCAGGGAGAGGTCGAAGCGGGGCGTGCAAAAGCTGCTCTTGCCACGCGGGCGCTCAACCTTCACGACCTGGAGGAGGAGATAACACGTACCGCCGCGGCCCTGGTGGAGCGGCAGCGGGAACTGACCGCGCTGACCGGTGAGATAGGGGAGATGGAACGCTCGCGCCTGCCTCTGGAAGCGCGAGTCCAGGAGCTCAAAAAGGAGCAGGATGGGATCGACCGCCTCACCGCAGAGCGGGCGCTGCTGGAGGAAAAGGCCAAGGCGGTGGTGCGTCTGACCGGACTGGAACAGGCGCTTTCCCGGAGTGAAGCGCAGCTGAAGCAGCTCAGACAGCAGGATGAGGCACATGCCCAGGCCATTGCCCAGGGGGAGACACGTCTGGGAGCGCTGGGCGTGCGGATAGAGAAATGTGCTGCCGAGGCAGGCGAAAAGAAAGGGGTCGAGGAACGGATCGCGACGCTGGAGGGGGTGCTGGCCCAGACCGTTCAGCTTGAAAAGGAGCTCAAGGAGCGCGGCGTCCTGGCGGCGCGCGTGGTAAAGGGCTCTGCTGTGGTTGCCACACGCGGCGAGGAGCAGGCCATGTGCCAGGCTGGATTTGACCGGTTGTATGAGGCCTTCATCAATGGCCAGGCAGCGGTGCTTGCCACCCGGCATCTCTCCCCCGGCGCCCCCTGTCCGGTATGCGGTTCCCCCGATCATCCCGCTCCCGCCCGTGCCGCCGGGGAACTCCCTTCGGAAGAACAGCTGAAACAGGCCCGCAGTTCCCTGGAGGAGAGCGGCAAGGCCCTTGTCACCGCCCGGGACCTGTTGGCCGAATTGCAGGGGAAACTGGCCGTGCTGGAAGCCGGCACAGCGGCACTGGAGAACCTGCTCAAGGAGCGGGGCGGACAGTCAGGGGAGGAACTCAGCGCCGAACTGGCACTGCTGCGGGAGCGGTTGGAATACCTTGTCCGCGCCGGTGCCGAACTGGCGGCCTGCCAGCAGGATCGGGAGCTGCTCTCGGAATCCCTGCGCACAAACAGGGAAGAACGGGAAAATCTGCAGGGCCGGCTGACCGGGGCAGCCGCCGAACAGAGCGCCGGAGCGGCCCTTGTTGCTAGAACCCGTGAGGAGATCGGAGAGGGATACCGAAAGGAACACGAAATTGTTGAGCGCCTGGCCGTGATCGACCGACAGATTCAGACGATCCGTTCCGGTCTGTCCGCAGCGGAGGAGAGTCTGCATGTCCTGGTGTCAC
>Ga0154406_1023_pt1 | contig 16714 bp, 17 predicted proteins | sample RifGroB2_FD_115910 | JGI IMG/M metagenome (GOLD analysis project Ga0154406, IMG submission 115910) | Geobacteraceae bacterium GWB2_52_12 | reverse complement strand
GCAGATGTGCATCATTCGCGGCAACGTGGAAACCCGCATCAGAAAACTGACTGAGGACAACCTGGACGCGGTTATCCTTGCCGCCGCCGGCCTGAAGCGCCTCGGATTTACCGACAGCGTAGCTGAATATCTCGATGTTGACCTTTCCATTCCGGCCATCGGCCAGGGTGCGCTGGGTATCGAATGCCGTCTGGCCGACCCGGCCATAACTGAAACCATCGATTTCTTTAATCATGCCGACACCAGCCATGCAATCCGCGCTGAACGTGCTCTGCTTAAACGGTGCGAAGGTGGCTGTCAGGTGCCGATTGCCGCTCACGGCACGGTCAGTAACGGCCAGTTGCGGCTGGTTGGCTTCATAGCTGCTGTTGACGGTCAACGATCTGTCCGCGGTGAAATCAGCGGCCCTGTAGCCGAATGCGCGCAACTTGGAATCCGTCTTGCTGATCAGCTGCTTGCTGAAGGAGGCAAGGCAATTCTCGAAGAAGTATATCGGAGGTCGATCGGTGAATAGCGGAATCGTCTATCTGGTTGGTGCCGGCCCGGGTGACCCGTCCCTGATTACGCTGCGCGGCATGGAGTACCTGCAAAAAGCCGAGGTAGTTGTCTACGACTATCTTGCAAACGAGCAGCTTCTTAACCACGCTCCAGCCAAGGCCGAACTTATTTATGCCGGTAAGGTCGGCGGCCGGCACAATCAGGGACAGGACGAGATAAATAACGTGCTGGTCGAAAAAGCAAAAGAGGGAAAAGTAGTTGTGCGGCTCAAGGGGGGCGATCCCTTTGTCTTTGGTCGCGGCGGAGAAGAGTGCGAGGCGCTGCGAGACGCCGGAATCCCGTTTGAGGTTGTGCCCGGCGTAACTGCTGCAGTCGGCGCCTCGGCATACTCCGGAATCCCGCTTACCCATCGCGACATAACCGCCTCTGTTGCCTTCGTCACCGGACAGGAAGGCAAAGACAAAGAGGAATCAAACATTGACTGGGATCGTCTTTCTCTGGGCGGCGGCACGGTAGTGTTCTATATGGGCATAACCACCCTGAGACGCAATATGCAGCGCATGATGGAGCATGGCAGGCCATCAGAGACGCCGGTAGCCCTGGTGCGATGGGCCACGACCCCAAGTCAGCAGGTGCTGGTCGGAACGTTGGCTGATATTGCCGACAGAGCTGATGAATGCAGCTTTAAGCCACCGGCAATAACTATTGTCGGTGAAGTGGTGGCGCTGCGTGAGAAGTTGAAGTGGTTTGACAAACGCACTCTTTGCGGGAAAAAGATCATTGTCACCCGAGCCGCAGAACAGGCCGGCGAGTTTTCAGGGAAACTTACGGTTCGTGGCGCCACGGTTCTGGAATGCCCCACCATCCGCCTCGTAGAACCGGAAAGCTGGCAACTGTTGGACCTTGCCATCCGTGAACTTCATGATTATGACTGGCTGGTATTGACCTCCGCCAACGCAGTACGGTTCTTTTTTCAAAGGCTGGAGTCGCTTGGTCTGGATGCCAGAGCCCTGGCGAAATGCAGAATCTGTGCTGTCGGTTCCAGAACGGCCGATGAAGTCCGCACCTTCGGCATAAAACCGGATCTGGTGCCGGCTGACTATCAAGCCGAAGGAGTTGTTGAAGAATTCTCCCGCCTGGATATGATCAATAGCCGTGTGCTTTATCCGCGCGCGGATAAAGCCCGCGATGTCATTCCGCGTGAACTGAAGCGACTCGGCGCGCATGTGGACAGCCCGATCGTGTATCGTAATATCTTTCCGGAACGGCTTCCACCGGAAACGCTCTTTGCTCTCGAAAAACGCTCGGTGGATTGCATCACCTTTACCTCGTCATCAACGGTGCAAAACCTGGCAGCAATGCTCGGGGAGGAGTTGATGTTCGATCTGTTGAAAGGGGTGATTGTTGCGTCAATCGGACCAATTACCTCTAAAAGCTGCCGAGATCTCGGGTTGAAAGTTGATGTCGAGCCGGGCAAACACACCATGGATGCCCTGGTCGAAGCTCTGGAGGCTCATTTTAGCTGATCTAAAACAGCCAAATAGTTGATCTGGCAGGAGGCGGGATTACTCCAGCCGTCCTCCCATACACAAAAAAAGGCTCTGCGATCAAGCAGAGCCTTTTTACATACTGCAGGATGTTGCAAATTGCTATACCAGCTCCAGCGCGCTGAAGAAATAAGGGATTTCAAAAGCGGCGGTCTCGGGAGCATCAGAACCGTGTGATGAATTTTCCTCGATGTTGACGGCAAAATCCTTGCGGATCGTTCCCGGCTCGGCATTAGCAGGATTAGTAGCGCCCATCAGGGTGCGCCAGTCTGCGATAGCGTTCTCTTTTTCCAGACAAAGCACGATTACCGGGCTGCGGGACATGAAAGCACAGAGGTCGTTGAAAAAGGGCCGCTCGCTGTGTACATGGTAAAAACCCTCAGCCTGTTTCTTTGTCAGCTGGATCTTTTTCATACCAGCGATGGTGAAGCCTTTTTCTTCGATTCTTGCCAGGATCTGTCCGGCCAGCTTGCGCTCGACGGCATCCGGCTTGATGATTGCGAACGTACGTTCCATGATGTTTCCTCCGAAAGATATCTGAAAATGTGAACGAGTTTAATATCATCCCGGAGGCCGTTTTGTCAAGGTTTTAGAGCCTTTTCACCCGCTCTTGCTTTTTTGTACTTGCAATATAAAAACGGAGATGGTAAGAAGACAGCTCACTCGCCCGGGTGGTGGAATTGGTAGACACGCAAGATTCAGGTTCTTGTGCTCGCAAGGGTGTGCTAGTTCGAGTCTAGTCCCGGGCACCAAAAAAACAAGGGTTTTCAGCAACTGCTGGAAACCCTTTTTTTTGTTGCGACCTTCCTTGCATCGCCATGTTGTTACGCAGAATTCGCTTTCTTAAAGTTATGATTTTTTCCAGTAGGGCGCCTTCACCGGCATGATCCAACGCACCCCGCCACGCGGGTCGTTTGTGTCACCGGCGTAACGCGGGATCAGGTGAATATGCATGTGCATGACCGTCTGCCCCGCGGCAGGGCCATCATTGATGCCAATGTTATAACCGTCAGGAATGGAGAGGCATTCCGTATTTTCTGAATGTTTGTTTGTCTCCCCCATTTCAGAAAGGGAGGACGGGGGAGATTTCAGCCTTTCCCGCATTTCAGCCAGCAACTCGAACATCGCCGCCTGCTCTTCCTTTGTCGCTTCGAAAAACGAGGCAATATGGCGCTTCGGAACGATTAGCGTGTGACCTGGCGTAACTGGGTAGCCGTCATAAATGGCAAATGCGTGGTCATTTGACAAAATGACTTCGGAATTGGCCGGAGCGCAGAAGGGGCAAATGGGGTTTTTTGATATTTTCATCGTTATTGTCTCATGGCAGGAGCTGACTCCGACTTACAATTAATTTCCGCTTTTAATAAAAGTAACCCACCTTACCCAGAGATTACCGGTCTGTCAACGAATCACAAACACCAACCGCAGCTTTCCGCTTGCACTCCCCGCCTGTTTTTCGTAGACTCCTGCTCATGACCCTCGAAACCATATCCGTAAAAATCCACAATTCCGAGCGCATCTCCCCTGAAGAGGCGTTATTTCTGTTCAAGTCGAATGACCTGCTGGCAATTGGAGAATTGGCTGCGCTGGCAAACAATCGCAAAAACGGGCCAAATGTATTTTTCAATGTCAATCGCCACATCAACCCTACGAACGTCTGCGTCAATCGTTGCGCCTTTTGTGCCTTTTCGCGGACTGCTGGTGAAGAGGGTGCATATACACTTGCACTGGACGAAATCTGCCGAATGGCACGCGAGGCGGAGGAAGGCGGAGCCACCGAAGTGCATATCGTCGGCGGTCTGCACCCCGACCTGGCCTTCGAGTTCTACGAAGAGGTCTTGCAAGCCATCCGCCAGACAGCGCCAAAACTGCACATCAAAGCTTTTACCGCCGTAGAGATAGAATATTTTTCCCGCATCTCCGGCCTTTCTGTTGAGAAAGTCTTTGAGCGTCTTATCAGCGCCGGTCTCGGCTCCATGCCTGGCGGTGGCGCCGAAATTCTGGTGGAAGAAGTCAGGCGGAAAATCTGTCCTGAAAAGATTACCGGAGCACATTGGCTGGAAATCATCCGCCTGGCACATCTGGCCGGCCTGAAGACGAACGCCACCATGCTTTACGGCCACCTGGAAACTGCTGCTGACCGGATAGCACACATGGAGATGCTGCGTAATCTGCAGGACGAGACCGGCGGTTTCCAGGCTTTCATCCCGCTGGCGTTTCAGACGGAAAACTCCGATCTGAAACTGACGGTCAAGGGCACCTCCGGTCTCGATGATCTCAAAACGCTGGCGATTGCACGGATTTTCCTCGATAATTTCGACCATATCAAAGCCTACTGGATCATGCTGGGAGAGAAGATCGCACAGGTATCCCTGGCCTTCGGCGTCAACGATCTTGACGGCACCGTTGTCGAAGAGAAAATCGGCCACGATGCCGGAGCCAGAACGCCGCAATCACAGACGAAGGATGGCATAATCCGTTTGATCAAAAACGCCGGAAAAGTACCTGTTGAACGGGACACCCTCTACCAGCCGATTCGCAGTTTCTGATGCAATCATCTATAGCGGCCGAATCTGATGCCCTGAGTCTGCTGCTTAGTATCGTTGGCAAAGATCCGTTCAAGAGTTCCATTTACCGCCTGAACTCTCTGTTCAACATCTATGCCGGCACCTGTCCAGCACCATTACCCTCTTCCGGACTGATCCTTACTCCTGAAATCCGGGCTCAGTGCGAGCAATACCTGCCGATTTCCGGCATATCTTCCATTTTTAACCACCTCTACTCAGCAGCACTGAGTTATCAGCCAATATTATCCAGCACTCCATTCCACAATGCCATGAGTTGGGCCGATGTTTTTGCAGCGCTGCCGTCTCAGTTTCAGTTCAGCGCAAACCCCGCGCGGCTCCTGGAAGCGCTGCTGGATGACCGCGATCTGCTGACCCGGTTTCTGTTTGCCTCGTTCCAGCCGGAACGTTTTTATGGCGGCGGGGCGCGCTATCCGGAGCAGCATGGATATATACGGCATTGGCTTGGCATGAAAAAATCCGTGCCCCTGAAATGTCTTGACGCCGCCTGCGGCACCGGTGACGAAACCTACGCCCTTGCCCTTCTGTTGTCAGCCGGAGGCTTTCGAACCGAAAATGTATTGATTGATGGCTGGACCTTAGACCCTCTGGAGGTCTGGAGTGCTACTTATCGTCGCTTTCCTCATAATCGGCGACGCGAAAGGACCCTGAGAGATGCCACCTCAACTCTCATGCAAGAAGGCTACAATCGTCGTATCTCTTTCTGCTGCGGGGATATATTGGCGCTTGACTCGTCTCCGACTTTCAAAAGCGATACCGGGCATTTTGATTTGATCCTCTGCAACGGTTTGTTAGGCGGCCCGATTCTTCATGAAAATAAAGAATTGGAAGTGGCAATAAGAAATCTTGCGAGAGTTTTGGCACCAGGTGGCATCTTGCTGGCTGCTGACAACTTTCACGGAGGGTGGAAACAGAAATGCCCGCAGTCGGAACTGCGGGCATTATTTGAAAAAAACGGTTTGAAGACTTTTGATGCGGGAGAGGGGATCGGTGGACTAAAAGCGGATCAATAACCCGCCCCAGGTCAGGCCGCCGCCAAAACCCATGGCCAGCACGAGGTGCCCAGGTTTAATGGTTCCGTTGCGCAGGTTCTCATCCATTACCAACGCCACTGAAGCGGCCGAGGTGTTTCCGCAGCGGTCAAGGTTGATCAGGAAGCGCTCCTTTGGAAAATCACTCTTTTTTGAGATGAAGTCTATCATTCGAATGTTGGCCTGATGGGGAATGATATAATCCAAGTCCGCCGGGGTGATGCCTGCTTTTGCGCAGAGAGTGTTAATTATGTCTGGAATTACGTCGGTCGCAAATACATAAACCTGCTTGCCTGACATCTGAAAATAAATTTCCCGGGCCTCTATCGTAGCAGCTGTAACCGGACTGCGGGAACCGGAAGATGGCACCTGAATCAGCGGCCAACCTTTACCGTCACTCCGCATATAGGTGTGCTGAACTCCAGTTGTCTCATCGCCGCCACTTCTCAGAATGGCCGCGCCGGCGCCGTCGCCAAAAAGCGGACAACTGTTTTTATCGTTAAAATCAAGAATTCTGGAGTAGGTATCGGCGCCAATGGCCATTACAGTTTTGTATTTACCGCTCTTTATGAGGCTATCGGCAATATCAAGCGCGTAGACAAAGCTGGAACAGACCGCATTGATATCAAATGCAAAAGCGTTCTTCGCACCAATGTTCTCCTGTACAATACATCCTGTAGAAGGAAGGCTCATGTCCGGAGTTGAAGTGCCGATAACAATGCAGTCAATTTCCGTTGCGTCAATACCGGCGGATTCCAGGGCATTTTTTGCGGCTATCGTGGCCAGGTCGGAAGTCGCTTGATCAGCATGGGCAAAGCGTCTCTCGCGGATTCCGGTGCGGCTGTAAATCCACTCGTCGGCATTTTCAACAAGATAATCGAAATGGCTGTTAGGTATCACCCGATCCGGCAGACATGAGCCGCTTCCGATGATTTTTGAAATAATCATTTGTTTCCCCGATTCCGTTCGTCAGTAACGAGCGAATTTCATTTTGAATAAACTTTTTTACTTATCTCATTAAATAACATCGTTTGTCAAGTTCGCTTCTTTTATCTGAGCCCTAAGACTCCACCCTGGTCCTCAGTATGTCAGCCAGCGAAAAAGCCCAGACCAGAAAAAAAGCCGCTAACACGCCTTTGCCAAAGCCAGTTACTCCGTCAAGCGCCTTCATTACTTCGGACGGCGTTATGCTGATCGCCCCGCCTGCAATTTGTGAGGCGATCACCGGCGAAAGTCCCCGCATCAACACAAACAGAGCCATTAACAGTAACAGGTTGACGAGTGCGATTATAATCCCTCCGAGCACCTTTCGCCCGAGATAGAGCTGGCCCAGTCCAGGCAGTACGAATGCAGAAAGCAGAATTGCGGTCAATTTCTTGTTCATTATCCAGTTCTCCTGTTCATGATTGATTCCATTATCGTGATAATGCAGCTCAGGCTACTGCCGTTTCTGTTTTGACTTTGCCGGAGCATTGATGCATAGTGAAAAAATTTAAACCTGTCTTTTTTGGGGGGAAGTGAACCTATGATTTTATTTGCTAACATAATTCTGGCGTTGGCCAAATTGGTTGAGCTGACGAGTGGGCTTCTGACGCTGTACAAATATATCTTGCTGGCAAGCATAATCGTATCATGGGTGAACGCAGATCCCTACAACCCGCTTGTTAATTTTATACATCGCGTTACAGAGCCGGTACTGCGCCGCATAAGAAGGCATATGCCGGACACCGGCATGCTGGATTTGTCACCTCTGGTTGCTTTCGCTGCAATATATGTCCTGCAGATCGTTGTTTTGGATACCGCATATCATTATCTTATCGGCACAAGCATGGATCTCAAAATCGGGCGATGATGCCTGTTAATAGCCAGGGCTTTTTTTAACACCGATTCTTATCAGCATAAAAGCCAAAAAAAAACCCCGGAGAGTATCCGGGGTTTTCAGGTTTCAAGCGAAGCTGGCCTTAAATTCTTGTTACGTTCGCGGCCTGAAGCCCTTTCGGACCCTTTGTTACTTCAAAAGTTACTCTATCGCCTTCTGCAAGGGATTTGAAGCCTTCGCCTGCGATTGCGGAAAAATGGCAAAATACATCCTCGCCGCCTTCCTGCTCAAGAAATCCAAAACCCTTGCTGTCGTTAAACCATTTTACTGTTCCGTTTACCATGTGCTTACTTCTCCTGATTCTTCTTAATGATTTTATCCGGGAAAATCCGAATTTTTTCTAACTTATCAGCAATGATCAAACCATGTCAAGTAAATAAAATTATGATCTATCTTTTTTTTGGATGATTTTCCGAGCCTGCACCAATTGGTTGCCACTCCCTTCAATCCAGTTAATGGCAACTCCATGCCGTTCCATCCGCCGGAACCAGTTTCCCTGACGTTTTGCAAAGTTATGGATGGCGCTGTTTAGCCTCTGAAACAGATCATTTCTGTTCATGTCGCCCCGGAGAAAGGAACCAACGTATCGATACTCCAGCCCGTAGTAGTCCAGGCGTTCCCACTCCACCCCGCTGGCATGCAGATGTTCGACCTCTTCTATCAAGCCATTTTCGAGACGCTCCCTCAGACGATTGGTTATGCGCTGACGCAACGTCTCGCGTTCCCAATGGATTCCGATAACTACCGACTGCAAGCGAGGTTGCATTGCAATTGCAGGGCCTCTTGCAATCTCTTCCCTGGCAATCTCAATTGCCCGGACTGTGCGCTCCCGATTCAACAGATCAGTACTGTTGTGCAACGCCGGCTTGATACGCAACAACTCCTCTACCAATTCTGCCTCACTCTTTGACGCCAGCTCGCTACGCAATGAATCGTCTTGAGGCACCTCAATCATCTGGTAGCCGCGCAATGCGGCGTCAAGATACATACCGCTCCCGCCGCACAGAATGGGGAGCATCCCCCTGGCGTTGATGTCTGCCAGGGCATCCAGAAACCTTCGCTGGAATTCAAAGACACTAAACTCCCCGCCGGCGTCCAGAATGTCTATCAGGTGATATGGAACACTGCCATACTCATAAAGATCCTTGCCGCTGCCGATATCCATCCCTCTGAAAACCTGACGCGAGTCGGCAGAAATGATCTCTCCGCCAAACTCTCCGGCCAGAGCGACAGCAAGATGCGTCTTTCCGGATGCGGTGGGGCCGACTATGGCAAGCATTTCAAGCGACGTTTTTTTCTCACTCATTGTGCAACCCTCTGTATATGGCTTCGGCTGTTGTCAGATTAATTCCCGGGACTTCAAGTATTTTTTCTAACCCGGCTTCCTTGAGGCGCTGAAGACTGCCAAAATGTTTCAGTAATGCAGCGCGACGCTTTGGCCCGATCCCGGGAACGGCATCTACCCTTGAAGCCATTCCCTCCTTGCTCCTGAGCTTCCGGTGATAAGCAATGGCAAAGCGATGCGACTCATCGCGGATGGCGGCGAGCAGAAGGAGCGGTTTTGAATTCTGACGCAGCACGACGGGATTCTTTCGACCGGGGAGAAATACCCGCTCATCACTTTTCCGGACAGCTTGCGCAGAAGCATCATGCATAACACGGCTCTTGGCCAGTGACACGAGATCCAGCGTTCCTGTCAAGCCAAGCTCGTCAAGTATCTTCTGTACGGCATTCAGCTGCCCTATACCCCCATCGACTACAACCAGGTCGGGCATACAGCTGTTTTCACGGCTCTCTGCATTAAAACGCCGCTGGAATACCTCCCTTAGCATGGCAAAGTCATCCTGACCTTCAACAGTTCTGATGCGATAGCTGCGATAGTTTTTCCTGTCCGGTTTTCCGGCTGTGAACACGACGCAACTCCCTACCGAAAAACGGCCCTGAATAGTTGATATGTCGTAGCACTCTATCCGTTCGGGAGTGCGGGTTAAATGGAGACAACTGGTGAGCCCGGAGAGTGTCGCTTCGGCAGCCGCCTCCTTTTCGTCGCGCTCCCGGCAGGCCGACATGGCATTTCTAGCAGCAAGGGCGACCAACTCCAGCTTGGTTCCGCGTTTGGGGATAACTAGTGAAACTTTGCCACCTTTCAGTTCAGCAAGCAGCTCGGCCAATGCATCCCCCTCTTCGATGGCGAGCGGCAGCAGAATCTCTTCCGGGATATAAACGGCTTCAGTGTAATATTGTTGCAGAAATGCTGAAATGGCGGCCGCATCGTCCAGTTGCCAGGAGACGCTGAACAGCTTGCTGCCTGAAAGAACCCCTTCGCGTATATACAGAAGGGCAAGTTCGAGCCTGCTCTCTTTTCTGTAGAAGCCGACCACGTCAATATCCCCGCCGCGCAGCACGACCTTCTGCTTTTCGACCGTAACTTCAATGGAGCGGAGCAGATTTCGCCAACGCGCGGCCTCTTCATACTGCATAAGCCCGGAAGCGGCATTCATGCGCCTCTTGAACTCCGCAACAAGCAGCCGGCCTTTCCCCTCCAGAAAAAGCATCGCCCCATTTACCATCGCGGCGTAGGCTTCACGCGTTATCAGGTTGTGGCAGGGAGCGCTGCACTGGCCGATCTGGTAGTACAGACAGGGACGCTTCCGGGACATGCAGACAGTCAGCGGGTAGTGCCGCAGAGGAAACATTCTGATCATCTGCCGGAGCACATCCCGTGCCGCAGCACCGGAAGAATACGGGCCAAAATAGCGGGCATTGTCACGAGGCCGCTTACGAACTATTGTAAAACGGGGAAACTCTTCAAGTGGATCAATACGGAGTGAAAAATAGGTTTTATCGTCCTTCAGGCTCAGGTTATAGCGGGGATGGTGTTGTTTTATGAGTGTGTTTTCAAGTAGCAGCGCCTCTTTTTCAGTATCAGTAAGCACAACCTCAATATCGGCAACTTTAGCCATGAGAAATTTGATATGGTATCGAGAATCGCCGGACTGAACGAAGTATGAGCGCACCCGATGCCTGAGACTTCTCGCCTTGCCAACGTATATGATTTCGCCGGCAGCATCCAGCATCAAATAAACACCTGGCGAGGCAGGAAACTGCTGTATCTTTTCTTCAAGTTTCATGATTACGAATCCTACCTTTTTCCGGCCGGAATTGGAAGTATCATAACCGTCCGGCCCACTGCCTCATTTGACAGCAGATGCTGATTTTTAAGGCAGCAGGCTCAAACATCCTCTTTTTTATTTATCAATGAAATAAGCATGTTGGCGAATAATTTAAGTTGGCCGCATTTTTGCTAGCTGGCAGAATCGCCCAATGACGGGCAGACAGACACCAACGGGGGTAATCTGTATGGAAACCATGTCAACGATGACTGGTCTGAAGAGTAGTGCTGATGTTCTTTTTCTTTTGCTGGGTGCGGTAATGGTATTTGCGATGCATGCGGGCTTTGCTTTCCTTGAAGTCGGCACGGTTCGCAAAAAAAATCAGGTGAATGCACTGGTTAAAATTCTCACCGACTGGTCGGTTTCTACGGTTGTCTACTTTGTAATCGGCTTTCCAATCGCCTATGGCATATCGTTTTTGAAGCCTGCCGGGGAGTTGCTCGGGACAACACAAGGGTACGACCTCGTTCACTACTTCTTTCTGCTCTGTTTCGCAGCCTGCATTCCAGCCATTGTTTCCGGCGGCATCGCAGAGCGCGCCAAATTCTGGCCGCAGGTAACAGCAGGAGCCATCTTCGCAGGGCTCTCCTACCCGCTGTTTGAATCGCTTATCTGGGGGCAGAACGCCTCACATCTTCAATCATTTTTCAAATCAATCGGTGGTGCGGAATTCCATGACTATGCCGGCTCGGTGGTAGTTCATTCAATTGGCGGCTGGATCGCCCTACCCGCGGTTATCATTCTCGGGCCTCGCATGGGCCGCTATGTTCGCGGCAAGTCTCATCCTATTCTGGTCAGCAACATCCCCTTTCTGGCACTCGGATCATGGATCCTGGCGGTCGGCTGGTTTGGTTTTAATGTCATGAGCGCCGGAAATCTGGAGAAAATATCCGGACTAGTGGCGGTCAACTCCTTGATGGCAATGGTTGGCGGAGTTATTGCGGCGCTGGTAGCCGGCAAGAACGACCCCGGTTTCATTCACAATGGCGCCCTGGCAGGACTGATTGCCGTCTGCGCCGGCAGCGACATCATGCACCCGTTGGGAGCGTTTGTTGTCGGTTGCATTGCCTCGGTAATTTTTGTCTACGGATTCCATTTCGAACAGGAAAAACTCAAGATTGACGATGTACTCGGGGTATGGCCTCTCCACGGCATAATCGGCACCTGGGGCGGAATTGCCGCCGGTATTTTCGGGCAAAAGTTTTTAGGGGGATTGGGAGGTGTCAGCTTCGTTTCGCAGCTTGGGGGGAGCTTGCTTGCAATCATTTTTGCCTTGATCAGCAGTTTTGCTGTCTACGGTGCTCTAAGTAAAACTGTTGGCATTCGCCTTGGCCAGGAAGAGGAATTTAACGGTGCCGATATTTCGATTCACAATATCGGAGCATATCCCGAAGACAGTATCCGTTGACACAGAAAGAGGAGACAACTATTCCGGTTGAAACCTTTGAAAGCCGCATGCCATAACGGTTGCTAACATGCTGAGATACCGTTTCTTTCGTTGACAATGCTGTAGAGAGATGCTACTTAGGTAGCATTTTACCTGTAAGTCTATTCTCTCTCCATGCATCGCCATCTGCGCAACAGGCTAAAAGAGGTCAACTAACGTGATATTATTGAGATTATGCCGCTATATCTTCCTGCGACTCCTGGTCGTCATGATCTTGATTTCATCTTTTACTGCTCCCTCGGCATTCTGTGAGGAAAAAGAGGATTCACAGGTATTTATTGCCGGGTTTAATGCCTATCAGCAAAAAGATTACGCCTCTTCCATTGAAAAGATGAACGAGGTGCTACAGAAATACCCCGGCACCCCTCTCAGAGACATGGCGCTGTTCTGGCTCTCCAGAGCCTACTTTAAGGCAGGCAACCAGCTGGAAGCCGCCCGTCATTTTTCTCAGTTTTCCAAAGAGTATCCCGATAATCCACTTAGAAATACTGTTGAGGATGAACTCCTCGCTCTTACAGCTCGATATGAAAAAGGCGAAAAGCTTGCTGCCGGGCCTCCTCCGGTTAAGCAGGCTGGCCGCCTGACAACCCAGAAAGAGAAGGCCCAAAAAGAGCAGGCTGCCGCTGCTGAATCAGCTCGTTTGGCCGCTCTCAAGCGCGCTGAAGAAAAAACTGCCGCCGATCTAAAAGAAGCCGCCAGGATCACTTCTGCAAAAGCAGAACGAGAGCGTTTGGCAAAAGAAACCGCAGTTGAAACATCCCGCGTAAATACGCAGAAGGCTGAGGCTGAACTTGCACGTGTAAATGCACTCAAGGCTGAAAATGAGCGCAAGCTTGCCGCGGAGTCCGCCCGTCCAGCTTCTGCGAAGGGCCAGGAAAAGCCCAAAACAGCCGCACTTTCTGAGGTTAATGACCAAAGCGCAAAACCGGCTTATCGCGAAAAAGCACTTGCTGGAATCAATGCTTACCAGCAGAAAGATTACAGATCTTCAATAGAAATACTGAACGAGGTTTTACACAAATACCCAAACAACCCCCTCAGGGACATGGAACTCTTCTGGCTCTCCCGAGCCTACTATAAAGCGGGTAACCAGCAAGAGGCCGCCCGGCATCTTGCTCAACTCTCCAGGGAATACCCGGACAACCAGCTCATAAACAGCGTTGAAGACGAGCTTTTATCATTGATGGCACGCTATGAAAAGGGTGAAAAGCTGCCGACTGCCGCAACACCTGTCAAACAGTCTGATATACAGCTGGCTCAGAAACCGAAGTCCGACAGGAGCCCTGTTGCCACAGTGGCACCCGCCCCACCCCAAACAGTCGCCGTTAGTGAAGAAAAACCACGCAAGTCGCAACAGAGGCTTTCTGAGAAAAAAGGGAAAAGCGCAAAAGCGGCTTATCGCGAAAAAGCTATTGAACAGTACAAAACCGTTATAAATAAGTTCCCGGCATCCACTGCAGCTGTAACTGCCGCAACAAAGCTACGTGAACTGGGCGTACCTGTTGCTGCGCTGCCTGCACAGGCGCCGGCCGAGCCGCCACTGGCGGAGAATGCTCAGGTATTGCGTCTCGAAGTTGCCCAGTCAGCCGGTTTCGAATTCAACCTGCTTTCCCGTCCGGAGTCTTTCATAGTTGGCCAGCCGGTTCTAATTCCGTTTGAAGTCGTAAATCGCGGCAACGGAAACGATTCGTTCTATCTGGAATCAGCGTTCCCGGCTGATTTCAAAGCACGTTTTGCCTCATCGGCTTCGCCAGGAGTTGCAATCAGCCAGACACCTGACCTTGCTCCAGGCCAAGCATTTAAAGGCGTCATTGATCTTGTTATCCCGACAGGCAGCATCGATGGCCAGCGTTTTACACACCCGGTTAAAGCGGCTTCACGCTTAATGGCCGAGGCCAGCCAGTCGCGTGAAGTCCGCCTGGTTGCCTCTGCTCCTCTTCTTCGTGCTGTAGTGCGAACAGATAAAACCAGGCCGGCACCGGGTGAAAAGGTTCTCTATCGGATTTCCATACTCAACGTTGGATCAACGGCGGCTCAGGACCTTACCTTCCGCCTCAATTTCCCGCCACAACTTGATCCGGTTGACTACGCCTCCGCAGGATTCCGGCAGGAGATGAAGTCGGCTCTTGTATTAGACGGCTTACGGATCAAGTCCGGGGAAAATCGTGAAATTAGCGTCTTTTTCCAACTCAAGGATGATTCATTGGCTGGACAGGAGCTAACAACACATGCCGAGTTGATTCACAATCCTCTCAAGACCAGAGCAACATTTGTTTCAAATTCGGCCTTTGTAGAGCCCCAACGAAGCGTCTCCGTCCGTATTGGATCTGACAGCATTGTGGCAATTCCGGGCCAGACTGTCACTGTTCCATTTGTAGTAACCAACACCGGCAACATTCGTGAAAAGTTCAGTATAAAATCTGTCGTAACCGGCGCTAAAGACGCCATTGTTTTCCACGACTTGAATCGTGACGGCATCCGCCAGGCAACTGAGCCGACGCTCACTGAAATCGGCCCGCTGGCTCCGCGTGAGGAAGCCAGCATCGTTGTGGAGATCAAAACCCCGATTAGCGCCGTCGATAACAGTCAGGGACGCATTCAGCTGTCTTTTGCCTCAGAGGGAGATGCTGCGCGCTCGGCAACAGGGGCAACAATCATGACTTATTCGAGGCCAGCCCTGAAGATGATCATGACCGGCCGTGACGGCCGCCTCAAGCCAGGCGATGTTGCCTCATTTGACCTGACGCTCACCAACAGCGGCAGTAATCTTGCTAGAGTGGTAGAGCTTCAGAGTGCATGGCCTGAACAATTGGAGCTTGTAGCTGCCGACCCTTCCACCACTGCTGTAGTTAATGGATCAATCATTTGGCGCTTCAAGGAAATGGGTGCCGGTGAAAAGCGCGGCATAAAGGTCTCATTCAGGGTCAAACAAGGCACCGGAGCTGGAACGGCAATTCAAGTCAAAAATATTCTTACCTATGAAGACCAATTGGGGAACAAATATTAATATGACACCGCGCACTTTAAATACCATTTTTATTGCTCTCACAATTTGCCTGGTTATGCCCGCCTGGAGCCACTCTAAAGATGATTCACCGGCCAGATCCCAGATCACGGAGATCCCTCTGAGTGACCTGAAAGCCGTTGAATCGAAGCAAGGCACTAAGACCCGTAGCAAGAAGAAGACTTCTGCTAAAGCAAGAAAAAAGCAGTCTGTTGAATCACAAGCCGCTTCGGAGCATAAACTTTTCGAACGAGCTGTAAAGGCTTACAGGCAGGACAATTGCGTTACTGCTCTTGGATTGCTTGATCGATACCTCGCCGATTACCCCGGCTCGCCTCAGGCTGCTGATGCCAATCTATTCAAAGCGGATTGCTATTTAAAATTGTCTGCTGAATAAACCTGCAACGTAAACTGTTTTAAATCAGTCTCACCCTTCAGCCGTAAACATATTTACTTGATCACGACACGTATTCTACGAGGTTTATACACAATGAAAATCTCTCCGATCGATATTCAACAGCAACAGTTCAAGGTTAAAACTTTTCGCGGACTTGACCCGGATGATGTCGATGCATTTTTGCAAAACGTTGCCGGCGAAATGGAAGGACTGATACGCGAAAACGGTCAAATGAAGGAACAGCAGCAGCGGCATAGCAGAGAAATGCTCGATATGGCTGAAAAGGAGCGTGAGCTGCGCGAGACACTGCTTTCTGCTCAACGCGTAATCGAGGAAATGAAAGCAAATGCCAGAAAAGAGGCCGAGTTAATAGTTTCTGAGGCTGAGTTAAAGGCCGAACGCATTGTAATTGATGCCGAACGGCAGCTTGGGGAGCTTAAAAGTCGGATTGAGGACGTTCGACGACAGAAGATCCAGTTCGAGATCAGCTTCAAAGGATTGCTCGAAAGCTTCAGCCGCCAACTTGCCAGCGATGAGCATGCATGACGATCTACCCTTCCTCACTACCATCAAGGACGATCTGATTCTGAGTGTCTATGTTCAGCCGCGCGCCTCAAAGAACCAGATCTGCGGAATTCAGGGAGAGGAACTCAAGATCAGGCTTACTTCACCACCGGTTGATGGGGCGGCTAACAAACGCTGCCGTGAGTTTATTGCTGATCTATTCGATGTATCCAGGTCATCAGTAGAAATAATTTCGGGAGAAACATCCAGGCATAAGCGATTACAGATCAGCAGTGTTCGGCCGGAACAGTTCAACAGACAAATTACAGCAATTAAAGAGTCCCTGCGTATCGGGCATACAGACTGAAAGGAAATATTTCAATGGCACAGGCTAAAACGGGTGATAAAGTTACTGTTCACTACACCGGAAGACTGGAAGACGGCTCTGTTTTTGACACCTCAGAAGGAACAGTTGAGGATCTGAATGATCCTTCATGTGGGTGTAGCAGCAAGAAAAGCAGCAATGACGGTTGTGGATGCGGCAATCAGGCTACTGGACCAATGGAATTCGTGATCGGAGCCGGGCAGTTGATACCTAAATTTGAAGCTGCAGTAATAGGCCTTGAGCCGGGGCAGAGCATTACAGTGT
>Ga0154406_1263_pt1 | contig 16853 bp, 14 predicted proteins | sample RifGroB2_FD_115910 | JGI IMG/M metagenome (GOLD analysis project Ga0154406, IMG submission 115910) | Geobacteraceae bacterium GWB2_52_12 | reverse complement strand
AATTTGACTTGCACAGCAGCAAGCCCATTTGTCGTCCAGTGTAATTATTTCAGTGCCTGACAATAAATGATCAACCAAGTGAAGATGTTCTCTCCGTATGAGGAAAGCTATGCCATCTTGCAATATGCCGTTCGTACGGAGGCCAAAGTCAAAACCGGGAAGAATTGTCTGTGTCAGCCTGACTGCTGTTAAAAGGTGCAGCAGATATGGGAAGTAACATGACTTGATAACTATCCTGGAAATAGCGTATCCGTACTTTGCCGGAACAATCACATCTGGCGAAAAAAAGTCAAAAGAATGAAAATGATAGAATACAACCTGCTGGCCTTCAACAAGGAGTGAGCCATCATTTGTGTATGTGTAATGATACTGAATCTGGTTCCACGGAGCCAGGCCGGCTCCTACATGCTTTAGGACACGAACTCCCTCAAATCTTTCTGTCCAATCGTTCAGGTAAAGTTGGTCTCCATATTTTCCGTCTTCTACCCGAGAATAACACCACTCATTGCAGCGGTCGCGCCACCAGCGAAGCACTGTCAGGGCATGCTCATCCCTACGAAAGCAGAGAAGGCCGACATTATATTTACCGTGAATCGCCAACTGTTCCAGACTGGGCGGAAAGCGATGCTCATGGATCAGAACAGAACCATCAGCAAGCTCGTTAAAAATAGGGTCGGGAGCTGAAAAAAAGAAAAGGTCCGCATCGAGGTAAGTCAGAAGATCGATCTCTGGATATCGCTCCATTATGCGCAAAATTATAGTTGGGGTCAGTGTCCAATAAAATTCTACCAAAGAACGGTTAAGCTTTGCCGCAAGAAGTGGTTCGTCATTTTGTTCTATAAGGTGAAGAGGAATAAGGACAACATTGCGCAGACCCATGCGGGTTAGGATCACTCTGGTAATTTCATCCAGGCATACAACAAAAATGACACAATCATGACTTTCATGCGTTGTTAGTGAGGTGATCTGTGCAATACCGCGTATCAGGTAAGTCTTATCGAAATATGTGCAGTAATAATGTTTCATGCAGATTTCCCGCTACGCGTGCAGAACTCGTTGAGAGCCTGGCATACCTGATCTACCTGTTGCTTGTCCAACTCAGGGTATATGGGTAAGGAAAGTATCCGTTCATACAAGCGTTCAGTTACAGGCAGCTTTTCTGCTCCCCGAATTCTATGCATGTATGCTGATTGTAAATGTACCGGGACCGGATAGTGACGGGCTGTCCCTATGCCTCGTCTTGACAAAAACTGTTCCAGGGCCTCTCTCTTGTCAGTCTCTACAACGTACAGATGCATCGCGTGAAGTGTTTCAGGAATGTAGGCCGGTTTTAAAACGGAAGCACCGGAGATTGCAGTGTCATACTGTTGGGCAATGATGCGTCTCTTATTATTATCCTCCGATAAGCGAGCAAGCTTAACACGCAGGATCGCTGCTTGTAACTCGTCGAGACGTGAGTTCAACCCCGGAATAGAGCTGACGTAACGTTCCTTCCAGCCGTACTGGCGCAGCCATTGGCAATGCTCTGCAATTTCAGTGCTGTCACTAAGTACAGCACCAGCATCTCCCAATGCCCCTAGATTTTTGGTTGGATAGAAGCTAAATGCTGCGGCATCTCCAAATGAGCCAACCTTTCTGCCAGCAATCTCAGCGCCATGTGCTTGGGCGCAATCTTCAACCACACTAAGATCGTACTGATGTGCAATTGCCATGATCTCAGGCATTGGCGCAGGCTGACCATATATGTGAACAGGTATCAATGATCGTGTCTTGCTCGACACCAATGCGGCAATCAGCGAAGGATTCATACATCTGTTTACGGGATCAATATCTACAAATACCGGTACCGCCCCAATCTGTTCAATAGCTGCCACCGTTGCCACTGCCGTATGGGAAACCGTTATGACCTCGTCACCAGGTAGTACACCACAACTCTTGAGTGCCAATGCCAATGCATCGGTACCGCTAGCGACACCCACACAATTGGTTACACCACAAAATTGCGCAAACTCCTTTTCAAATGCAGCTACTTCATTTCCTAAAATATACCAGCCGCTCTCAAGCACACGGTCTATAGCAGCTTTGATCGGTTTTTCATTTGCTTTGAATTGCGCTGCGAGGTTAGTCATAGGAATCATATTAGATGTCACTGCCTGTCTCCCAGTAATGGGTTGCGTGATTTCCATAGTATGCCAGTGTACGCATAAGTCCATCTTCTAAGTGAACTGAAGGTTTCCAACCCAGCTTGGCTCTTATTTTACGATAATCGGCATAATAATCCCCGATATCAATCGCTTTACGATCATCAGGGAATGGGACCAGTTCGTACCTTCCGTAACCTGCTACTTTGACCAATAGTTCTGCGGTATCTTTCAGGTTGATCGGATCATCAGCACCCAGGTTGAATATTTCTCCATTAGCGTCTTCAGAAACGGCACAAAGCAATAATGCCTCCACCACATCATCCACATAGTTGAAATCCCTGATCTGGCGCCCGTCACCAAATACTAGTATTGGTTTGTCTTCAAGTAAGTTTCTGATCCATATTCCCAAAAATGTTTGACGGGCATCCTTCACCCGCATGCGGGGGCCGTAGGTGTTCGTCAATCGCAGTACCACAGCGCGTATACCGTAGACGTTGTTATACAGCAGGTGATACCACTCGCCAGCCATCTTGTTGATGCCGTTCACGTCCACCGGTGCCAAGGGATGTTTTTCGTCAACCGGCAGGTACTGCGGTGCTCCGTACAGTTGGCGGGTGCTGGCGAATACGACCTGAATGGCGGGATTGTATTTACGGCATGCTTCAAGGATAGAGAGCTGGGCACGAGCGTTAATCTCCAGGTCGGGATAAGGGTTGTTCATGGAATCGACGTGGCTAGTCTGACCAGCCAGATTGAACAGGTAATCCTGCCCCTGAAGGAGATACTTCATGGAATGCTCGTCCCGTACATCCGAGATGTTCACACGAACTTTGTCTTTTATTGGTTCGATATTCCAGAGGTTGCCGCCGTACTCTGGGATCAGGCTGTCAACCAGGGTTACGTTGGCGCCCAACTCAACCAGCCGGATAGCCAGATTGGAGCCGATGAAGCCGAGGCCGCCGGTGATGAGGACCTGCCTGCCGTCTAATGAGGTCATGGCGCCTCTCCGGCCAGCACCCTGTTGGCAACAGGGTTGTTGGAAAATCGCTGGGGGAGAGGATATGATGCTCCGGGTACAGGTATAAATTCACCCTTCGTCAGGGTAATATAGATGCTCTTGATCTCCTGGGCCTCATTGATCCCCGGCGCCGTCGTCCTGATACCTTTGTCGGCAAGGATATTCATGCGCCAGTCGCACTCAAGTACTGAAAAACCGGCTGTCTCGGCCAGATACTTGAGACAGTCGGGGGAGAAACGCCAGAAGTCGTTGGGCGATGGATGGTACGGAAAGGAAAAAACCGTTTCAATGACCAGAAGGCTGTTTTTCTTCATGATCTGATATAGGGCGGCAAATACCCTGAACGGATTGTTGACATGTTCAAGCACATTCAGGCAGACGGCGGTGCCAAAGGTATTGGCGTAACTATAGGGAAGATCCTCAATAAACGGATCACCATTTTCAGGATTCAGGACCAGATAATCGGGATCGATGTGATCGAAAGGACGCTGGTTAAGTGCCACATAGCGGGCAGTCTGGTCGCCGGTGGCGATGGTGAGATCGTAGTCGGCGATGCAAGGCCTTTCCATTCCGCCCAAATCGGCAAATGGCGAACGCAAGCCATATTTTTCCACCTGTTCTGTCACCAGCTTTATGTCATCCCAAAACATGACGGCTCCTATGTACGCTTGAAAAGATAGGTTGTGTGATAAGTATCTGCTGCCGGATCAGCTTGGTATTCAATGGCATGCGTCAATTCAAACCGGTTAATGGCAAATTCCCTGACAAACTCCTCTTCGTTGAATATCAGTTCGACCGTTTCCTCGCCATAGGCGAATTTCTTGAGGTACTGCGTTGGGCGGGTTTTACAGATGGGGGTGCGCGACGCAACGATAAATTTGTTCGCAACCCGCGCTGTCTCGAAGATATGGTCGCGGTAGTTGGGCACATGGAGCAGAATGCAGGATGAAATGACTGTGTGAAACTGTTGATCGGCAAAAAAAAGGCTGGCGCCATCGGCGGTAAAAAACTTCACTTTGGGATAATAGTTCTTTGCCATGGCAATCATAGCCTCGGAATAATCCACACCGGTATAATCAATCGGCTTATTCAGGTAGTATTCAAGAATTTCATAACAGTAGCCGCTAGAACAGCCAAGTTCGAGAATGGAGCAGTTGGGAAAGACATTCGGTTTGATTATTTCAGCAAGGATACGGTACGCCCCCATATCCTCTCCACGGTACATCGCAGCAAGTGATTGCTGGACCAGAGCTCGCTGTTTGGCAGGGATTCCCTCATTTTGCCAAGCCGATGTCATTGCTGTGGATATATCCTCTTGTTGAATCAAAGAGTGACCGAAGGAAATAGCGGACATATCTGGGGTGGCGTAGTGATCTTTTTCCCGCCGATAACGGAGATGGCGTTCCAATATCTCTGCAGTCCGCTCCATGCGCCGTTCGTAGGTATGATCGCGCAGTGTACGCGCTTGACCGGCCCGAGCGATGGCTTCAGCCTCGTCAGGATGATTCAGGTAGTATTCAACCAGTGCGGCGCATTCTTCCGGCGACCGGTAGGCAACTACCTCTTTCCCGATCTCGAACAGTTCATTCAGGTTATCCTTATAATCGGTAATGAGCAAAGCGCCACAACCGGTTGCCTCGAATAAACGCATGTTGCAAGCGTAATTTTCCGCCATATCAATATGGCGATTGATCGTTATTCTGGAGTTGCAAAAGATCTTGATCATCTCTTGCCCCCATGCTTCTCCCTGATAACGAGAATGGATAACCGAATCTTGCAAAAGAGTCTCGGTGCCATATCCCCAACAGAGGATCGGTGTTGTCTGTGCAAGATGCTCTAATAGGGGGTAGCCCTTAGCGTGCTGCCCTGAAAATCCTCCGACAAAAGAGACATCAATTATGCGACGGTCAAATGGAACAAAAGCGCTGTTTACGCGAGGATCGAAAGCTAAAGGTACATAGTAGCAGGCGGTCCCGGCAGCTCTAAATTGTTCAACAAGATAGGGAACTGCGGTGAACACCACGTCGAACCAAGAAAAATCGATATGTGGAGGCACAGGACAGGCATGTTGGGCTACTACCAAGTCTGTTACCTGCCGTAAAGCCAATATAAACTCTTGCGTTGCTATCGAAACGTCCTGAAGATAGACAATCTGAGGCCGCATCCGTTTGACCTGTTCAATAACTACGGAATGCATGTCCATTGCAGGCAAGTTATTTTCTCGACACCAGGCCATTTGCAGCGGGCTACAGTTAACTATCAGGTTATCCGAATTAAAACCTGTCGCTTGAAGGCCATGAGAATAGTAATCGCTGTCGCCAAAATGGGAAGAGAGTAACGTTGTCTTCTGAGTTTCATAAGAATTCGACGCCAATATCGAATTCTCTGCATATAACCTATCCAGGAACGCAACATAATAGGTGTCCAGAAAGGCACAGGTCATTTTTTCGTTATCCTCTCGAGAGTGATGCACAACGGTTGCACGCTCCAGCACCATATTCTTACTCTCCTCATCCTCTGCTTTCCATTCATTATTCACGGAAGAATCCTTCAAGGATGAAATTTGTTGAAATCTTTGAAGATGCTGCATAAAAGCAGCTGCGGTCTCAATATTGACAGTCATACCGTGATCGGCATTGAAAAGAAAGGGAATATCAATAGGGCCAGGCTCAAGATTGATTTCGCGCTGATCTGTAAGACGATAAACGACAAAAGGGTTAATGATGGAGCAAACACAATATGATATTCCGCAGTATAGTTCCATGGCAGCCAGATTAAATATCGGAGCATCTGAGAAACTTTGAATTATGAGAGTTGGAGGGGACTTTGTAATTGCAGCAATAAGCTCTCTTCCCTCTCTTACGATCATTTGCGGTACATTATTGTGATCGATTCTGGGACCGTAACCACCTATTGTCAAAAGGTTAGCGTGGCATGGAAGACCGCGTTCAGAGAGAGGGTAAATGAAAGCCATTGAACGATTTATATTACAGAATAAAGATTGGACCGGATCAATGTTCTCCCTGACAAATTTAGCTAAAACGTCATAAACCGTAACTTGAACAGGATTTTTTTTGTAAAGATTTATGTTAGGGTCTTTGCTGATCCTGAACCATGAATAACAGACAGATCCCAAAACAATAACCATCAGCAGATTCATCATATGATGTGGCACCGTAAAAATTGTCAGGCCGGCAGTCAGACATATGACTATATTGAACGAATAAACATAAGCAAAACCCATTCTTAAAATAAATATCAGAGAGACTATCGCTACTCCGAGAATATATACCCATTTGTCATCATGCATACCAAACAAAAAAAACGATGTTGAAAGAACAATTATAGGTAAAAACTGTTTTATATATTCCGTAAAATGATATTTTAAATATATTTCAATATATTTTGCGGGGTTTCTCTTGTAAAAATAGAGATATGTCAATGGAACAGATTTTATTATATCAATAATACCTGGCCTTTTATTATCCTGGTTTTTAGCTTTTGATGTTTTCCTATTATTTAATAAAACACCCACTATTAAATAGCTGATAAATGGCACAAGATAAAACGAAACGATAAATACAATATCATGAAGCTCATTTGCCAGATAATGCTTAACGGCAAGAATTATTATCAGCCAAACTGAAAGCAAAGCTGGTAGTTTGCACAGCAGGCAACATCCCAGCAGCAACGCGCCTAAGGCACTTAAAACCGGAGAACCGCTGCTAGCTAGAAGCAATGCTCCACCAGACAGAAAAAATATATTTTCATAATGTTCAGATTGTATCAGCCAATTCCCAGTTACAGGAAAAAGGAATGAAATTACATAAATAACCGCGCAAACAAATGATGCCAATTCATTGTTAAAGAGTTGGTTTGCAAATATATAAAACAATGGGCCAGTGCTTGATACTATTATCGCGTGAGTAAGCTTGTATTTTTGTAAACTGCTTTTAAAATAGTTGTATTGAATCGACAAACTCAGTATTGGAATAGGTATGCCAAAACTGTAATTGAAAAAAATGTCGCGTATCTTCTGTCTTGCAACTCTAGATGCTGTTAAATTACCAATATGTGGGTCATATTGAACAGTAATAAGTCTCAGTTGAAACACCAGTATCAATAGGTATAGCAACATTAATTTTAACAATACAATCCATTGATCCATGTGCAATACCCTAATAACGGCAAGTTCATGACTGCTTAGCGCAACCTACTTAATCCCGTGTAACTTGAACCATTCATGCGTACGTGAAAGACCGCGAGTAAGGTTACAAGAGGGTTTATAGGCGATTTCTTTGCGTGCTTTTTCAATGCAGCCGATTCTGGTCGTAATTGAATCCCATGTTCTTCGAGGTACAAATCTAATACCGGCCCTGTTTCCGGTGATTTCATTAATCATGCAAGCCAGATCGCTGATACGAGTTCCTATGCCACTGGCCAGATTATAGACATCCCCCGGTAAAGTAGTAGAGGACATTGCACTAATGATGCCGTTTACCGTGTCATCAACAAAATTGAAATCCCTGATTTCGTCTCCTGAACCAGTTATCGGGAGTGGTTCACCCTGGAGAGCAAGAGAAAAAAAGTTAGGGATTACGTTCCGATATGGACCGGGAAATTCACCCGGCCCATAAGAGTTGAATAATCTTACAATAACCGTGTCGAGGTTGTGATGACGGGACCAAAAACGACAATACTGTTCTCCCAGAAGCTTGGTGATTGCATATGGGGTATCCGTACATCCGATATAATTATTTTCTCGCATATCAGGATTGGATCCATAGATGCACGATGATGAAGTGTAAAGGAGCTTTTTTATATGATTTTTTTTAGCAAATTCAAGTACTTTTATCGTGCCAAGACCGTTTACATCAATATCTTTACGAGGGTGTTCAACTGAGTTTTGGTTAGCAAACAGGGCTGCCAAATGAAAAACAACATCGGGGCTACTGGAAAAGGCATTTTCGAGATCTTGATCCCTGCATACAGATCCATGAATAAAATTAATTTCTTCATTAAGTAAACCAGTACTTCCTGAAGATAGATCGTCAAGTACTGTTACAGTGCAGCCTGCATCAGAGAGGGCATTAGAAAGATTACTTCCGATGGCTCCGGCGCCACCAGTTATCAATACTCTATTCCATGGTGCATAATTCATAAGCGCTCAATTCACCTGTTCTCGCTGACCGAATGCCAGTCTCAAATAACCATTGATGGTTTTAAACATCCTGAGTCCGGATCCTCCCTCCTTCATATCATAGCGTAATGTCAAGGGAACTTCTGTAAAGACGGCTTCAGGATAAAGTAGGTGAATTCTAATCAGCAGATTTGCCATACATGAAAAACCGGCCCCCTCTACTGGACGTTCATGACACATTGTAAACACCTTTCTCAGAACAGCCGGCTTATATGAACGGAAAAAAATGGAGTAATCTTTTACATTGGGAATTGCAACTCTCCAGCACATCAACCATGAGGCAATATAACTAAGAATGCCGCGGTATCCAGCCCCGACCATCTTTCCTCCCTGTACAAATCGGGATGCAATTACAACATCAGCGGACTTTATCGCTTCAAACATCTCAAGCATAGTATATGGATTCATTGTATTGTCAGAGTCAATGGTTACGATGATATCATCATTTTTTGCCTGTTTTAAAACATAATCAAAAGCGGTGTTGAAAACCGTGGCAACCCCTTGATTTTTCTTAAAATCGATAATATGAATTGATAATTCATCAGCAAATGCCCGCGCTACGAACGCTGTGTGATCACTGCTACCGTCGTTGACAATAACAAGTTTGAAATTTTTACCGCTAATCTTGCCAACGTGTTTCACTCGCTGAAGAAGCTTTTCAAGCCCCTCTTCCTCGTTGTAGCAGGGGAAGATAACATATACGTCAGTGGGTGGATCAGGGTTTGTCATGTCCTCGGTCATGTCTGCTGCTCCTGTTCATAATTAGTGCTATAAAGGTCATACCGTTTGCAAGCATCTGTTTAAAGGCGCTGAAACTATTGATTTGCCGTATATAATGCAGTATGAAACGTGGTCTTAAATAAAAACGACGATATAACGTACGTAATTTATCAAACAGTTGATCACGCGTATAGTATTCTCCCCAGATCATTGGCTCGAATCCTTCGTAAGGCCTGAGCGAAAACTCCCGCCAATAATCGTTTGGGAGCAAACCCGACTCGATGCCTTCTCGATATAAGGGTGTTTCCGGATAGGGGGTGAACACCGCCGCTTGGACATAATCTGTTGAAAGACTTAAAAGATATTGGATAGTTTCTTCAGTCTCTTTCGGAGATTCTCCCGGAAGGCCAATCATTATATTTGACGAAATTTCGATTCCAGCATCATGCGTCAACCTGATCGCGTTTCTGACCATCTCCAGATCAGTACCCTTGCATATACGCTGAAGAATATCAGGAACACCGGATTCAACCCCGTAATGGATTCTTGTACAACCGGCCCTTTTAGCCAAGCTGAGCATATCAGCATCAATTTGGTCAACCCTTCCGCGAAAACTCCAGTTGATGGAAAGTCTTTCCTGAAGAATTAATTTTGCAAATTCGGCAACACGTTCTTTTTTTATATTGAAGAGATCATCCATAAAAAAGAAGTCGTTTATGCCTAGATCAACACACTGCCGAATCTCTTCCAAAAGATTGGGAAGTGACCGGAGCCGATATTTTTTTATATTGACAAAACAGTATTTACATAGAAACGGACAACCCCGTGAAGACAGGATATTCGTACTCATGCCTTTTGCACCAAGAATACACTTATGGTTGCGATAGTTGACCAGGGTGCGATCTGGGAAATGGAGCTGATCAAGATCGTTAATGAATGGCACCTCACGATTAATATGGAGTGAACCATCTAATTGCCTGAAGCTGATTCCTGGTATCGAATCCAGCGGGATGCCATTAATCAGATTATTGACCATAGTAGTGAAAGTTTCTTCCGCCTCTCCACCTACTGTTATGTCAACATGAGGGCTGCACTGTAGAGTTTCCTGAGGATATATGCTAGGATGAAATCCACCAAAAACAATTTTTGACTGTGGTGCGGCCTGTTTGGATGCTTCAGCGACCTCCAGGGCATCAATAAGGGTAAATGTGTAAACTGTCATGCCGATTAGATCAGGCTGGAACGATGAAACCGTATGTTTTATATCATGACATGTAAGGCCATCGGCAATAGCATCCACAATCTTAATAGTTATATCGGGAAAAGCAGCATGTACAGCACTCGCCAAGTAGAGCAGCCCAAGTGGTGGGTACTTACCCATCTTGTCGCTCCCTAGCTCTTTGGGAATTGCACCTTGAATCATTTTGTTGTCAGGCGGGTTAATCAACATTATTTTCATAGTTGCAGTCTCATAACCATCTGATGATTATCTTTATTTTGTTCCATTAGGAGTCTTCTCTGCCATCATTTTTACCTTAGTTAATGTCAATCCACCGTGCCGTTGTCCGAATGACGTGCTGTCAAGATAACGGTTGATCCATTCAAGGTTGTGCAGCATGGGAATGGTATAAAATGTGTGGAATCGTGAGTGTGAAATTTGTTTTATCTCAGGGATTGCTGCAAGACTTGTATTTATTTCCTGTTCAGAAAATGATTCCTGATATCCATACAATTTTTTTGAAATAAAAAAATTATTAAAAAATGAAGAGTATAATGTCATGGTAGGATGGATTATGATGCAGTATTCACGGGTTTTATTGATATGAGAATCAATAATGCGTCGCCGGTCGGTTTCTTTGAAATGTTCTATTACCCCCGACGATAAGACGATATCAAATTTTTCTGCTGTATCGAAGTCAAGTATGTTGGCCTGATAGATTTGATAAGAATCAGATGCCTCGGATTTAAAAACTCCATGAGAAAGCTCGATGGCTTTGGTTGAAGAATCAACCAGGGTCACCTTCTGGGCACCATATTTTAGTGCAAGATAGCTGAGTCTTCCAGTCCCTGCTCCCAATTCCAGTACCGTCTTACCCTTAAATGAAGCAGTTGCAAGGATATGCTCCATTATGTAGAGAGTCATGAAGTCGAACTTGACGTTTTTTACCAGAGACCAGATGCCGTTATCCCAGACATTTGCTTCAGGCATGCCTCTCACCTCCGATAAATTCCTGCAGCAATTCAAAGATTCTGTTAGCAGCTTTTCCGTCTCCGTATGGGTTCACTGCCTGCGCCATCGATGCATAATAAGCAGAGTCAGTCAGTAAACGGGAAATCACGGTTTTTATTAAGCCGGGGTCAGTTCCTACAAGCCGCACTGTCCCAGCACTGACTGCCTCTGGGCGTTCCGTTTGATTACGCATAACAAGAACCGGTTTTCCGAGGCTGGGAGCCTCCTCCTGAATGCCGCCACTATCGGTAACTACGATAGACGAAGCATTCATTAAAAATATGAACGGTTCGTATTCAAGGGGCTCGATCAAATATATATTGGGGATATTACTAAGCATAGAAAGAACTATCTTACGCACATTCGGGTTAAGGTGAACGGGGTAGACGACGTCAACATCTTGGTACTCAATGGCAATTTGCTTGAGCGCAGAGCAGATATTGCGAAATCCCTCACCAAAGTTCTCTCTGCGGTGTCCAGTGACTAAAACAATTCTTCGTGGGTCTTTCAAATCAGGAAAAGGATAGCCGCGATCGCGCAACAAACGGGCAAGTCTTGCTTTCAATGCAGGATTTTGCTCTATTTTATCCTGAATATAGTGCAATGCATCAATGACCGTATTGCCGGTAACCATAATCTGGTCATCCCGGATACCTTCCTTAAGTAGATTTTGCCTAGCGCCTTCTGTGGGAGCAAAATGATATGATGCCAAACGTGCAGTAAGCTGTCGGTTCAACTCTTCCGGCCATGGTGAGAAAAAATTGTGAGTTCGTAAGCCGGCCTCTATATGAGCAACCCTGATTTTACAATAAAAAGCAGCCAGCGATGCGGTAAAGGTTGTTGTGGTGTCGCCATGTACAAATACAATATCCGGTACAAGTTTTTGAAGAATGGGCTTTAGCCCATGCAGTATATTCAGGGTGACATCAAAAAGATCTTGATCCTGTCGCATGACATCAAGGTCAATATCAGGCCGGATTCCAAAAGGCTTCAGTACCTGATCGAGCATATCCCTGTGCTGGCCAGTCACGCATACGGTTGTTTTCAGCGATGCTTCCGCCTTGAAGCGTAATACAAGAGGGGCCATTTTGATCGCTTCAGGCCGAGTGCCGAAGATAAACAGCACATGCTTCATTTGATACCCAGCCCACAATAATCGAGTACTGTTACACCTGCAGTCACACTTATCTTCTTGAATGGCGAGTGCGCAACCAGAAAAACCAGTATATCGCTTGATGCAAGAACTTCGTCCAGAGGCTTGATTTGAAAATCTTCGTAGATTTCTACATTGGGCTCGCAAACAAGCATGTCAATGCGGTGATGCTGGAGTTTATGACAGATTGCAATTGCTGGCGAGTTTCTCAAATCATCGATATCTTGTTTAAACGCGAGTCCAAAGATACCTACTATTGGCTTTCTATCTTGATCATGTGAAAAATGATTGACTGCATTTAGGATAGAATCAACTATCCATTCAGGTTTAGAGTCATTCACTTCACGGGCTGTTCTTATAAGACGTGAGCCAGTTGGGTTTCCGGATACGATAAACCAAGGGTCTACAGCAATGCAATGACCACCGACTCCACTTCCTGGGCGTAGAATATCGACTCGGGGGTGATGGTTGGCGACCTCTATAAGTCTCCATACATCAATATCGAGACCTTTGCAAATCATTGACAGCTCATTGGCAAACGCAATATTGACATCCCTATAGCTATTTTCAACCAGTTTGGTCATTTCGGCCATTTTTGCGTCGGTAAGTATCAGTTCTCCCTGAACAAATGTTTCATAAAAGGCCTGTACACAACGTGTGGAGTGTTCATTCAACCCCCCAATTATTCGATCGTTCTGGACAAGTTCCAGCATCACCTTTCCTGGTAACACTCGCTCGGGACAGTAGGCGATACTGATTTTGCTGATATCGATCCCAAAATCTGCAAATATTTTTGAGATCATCTCTGTTGTGCCTACTGGGGATGTGGATTCGAGGATTACCATATCGCCAGGCTTGATCAGTGGCCGAATTGATGTAGCTGCAGCAATAACGTAACTGAGGTCTGGTTGAGGAGTCGATGCGGCGTTCTCAATAAAAGGAGTAGGGACACAGATTATGTAGATATCCGATTTTTGTGGAGACATGAAGGCCTTTAAGTTGCCGGATTCTACTGCCGCCCTGACAAAAGTGTCCAAGCCTGGTTCAAAAATATGTATTTTACCGCAATTTATGGTGTCAACTACATGACTGTTTGTATCAACACCAGCAATTGAATATCCACGATTTGCCAGTAATGATGCTGTTGGCAGTCCGATATATCCTAGTCCGATGACACAGATGTTCTTCTTGGTAGTAAGATTTAGCACGAAAAATATCCTTTCTACACCATGACCACGCAATACTTGCCAGAATCCACGATCGTTTTTGGGGAACGAGACCTTCTTCAAGAGTGTTAGTTGACTTAAGTTAGAGAGAAAACCCCTTACAACCCATTCATAGCGGCTAAAATACTGCTTAGAAGCTGATGTTGCACTAAGGGATAGATAACTAATGTTTCTATCACATTGAGCATCTCTCATTTTGCATTCAATATAAGGCTTTTTAGTAATGTTGATACATATTCACATTGATTTTCGGTTAACTCCGCAAAAATTGGAATAGAAAGGATGCGCCCCATTCCCGCCGATGCGACCGGGAAATTTTCCGGTTGGTGCTTCATTCTTGAATACGCCTTCAAGAAAGGGAGCGGGATGGGATAGTGGATACCTGTATCAACCCCGCTCGCAGCCAATTTTTCGCGAACATGCTCGCGGTCCGGTATCTGTATCACATAGAGATGGTAGACATGCTGGGAATATGGAGGGGCTTCGGGAAGTTGAATGCCAACATCGGCCAAGAGCCGGCCATAAACAGCGGCATGGCTGCGGCGAAGTTCAGTCCACCGTGGGAGGTGTGGAAGTTTGGCGGAAAGAATTGCGGCCTGCAAACCATCCAATCGACTGTTACGCCCCTCCATAATATGATCGAACTTGCCCAAGCGTCCGTGGTTGGCAATCATGCGTGCTTTTGTAGCCAGAGTTTCGTTGGAGGTTACCATGCAACCGGCATCGCCATAGGCTCCCAGATTTTTGCCCGGATAGAAACTGAATGACCCAGCGTCACCTATGGTGCCAACGAGCTTGCCTTTATAGGTGGCACCATGAGCCTGAGCGCAGTCCTCTATAACGTGCAGGCCATGCCGTTGTGCAATCTCCAGCACATGATCCATTTCAGCCGGTAAACCGTAAAGGTGCACCGGAATGATCGCCTTTGTTCTGAGTGTAATTTTTTCTTCTATTTTGTTGGTATCAATAGTGTAGAAGCGTGGATGGCAATCAACAAAAACAGGCGTTGCGCCTGTTGTGCTGACAGCTTCCGAAGTGGATATCCAACTATTTGCAGGGACAATTACTTCGTCCCCGGGGCCGACTTCCAAAGCTTGCAAAAGTATTTCAAGTGAGTCCGTACCATTAGCACAACCTATGCAGTGCTCAATTCCAAGAAATTCTGCAAACTGCTCTTCAAACGCTTTGACGAATCGTCCGCCGATAAAAGCGGATTCTGCAATAACTGCAGCTATTGCTGAATCTATTTCCTGTTTTATTGACGCATATTGTGCTGCAAGGTCAACAAACGGCACTTTTTGCATCATCAGAGACCTCGAAGTTTGCGAGCTGGGTTTCCGGCATATACGCCAGACTCGGTAATATCACGGGTAACGACTGAACCGGCACCGATTACTACATTGTCTGCTATTGTAACCGGCAGGATCGTTGCGTTGGTGCCGATAGAAACATTGTTACCTATTACTGTGGTTTTCCAAAGAGAACGGTCCCCGCGTGCAGGTCCTCCTCCTGAAAAAACATCATTTATGAACATTGCGCCATGTGAAATGAAACAATCATCACCAATACTGACCAGCTCACAAATAAAGGTATGTGATTGAATTTTGCATCGTTGACCGATTAGGACATTTTTCTGGATTTCTACAAACGGACCTATGAAAGTTTCATCACCAATCTTACATTCGTAAAGGTTTACCGGTTCGGTCACGGTTACATTACTGCCAAAAGTGACATTTCGTATGCCGCTTTGTTTTATGGTTGGGATGTTCATGGGTTACCTTCTTTGCGAGCTTGCGCGTACATCATCTGGATCGCTTCGATGGTTCTGATTCCTTCTTCCCCGTGAACGACAGTATGTGTTTCTCCCAAATGTTTTGCAACTACATCGGCGATCACTTTTTCGTGATTGGAACTTGTGCCTTGGTATTTGCTGTAAATATTGGGTTTATCAACAAAATTGATATTTTCAGGAAGCGGGTACGATTTGACATCCCAATGTTCTATCCGATTGAGATATTGTCCCCCAATTTTGACAGTACCGTTCTCGGCGATGATCGTAATGCTCCCCTCTAAGTTTTTGTTATACACACAAGTGGTCCAAGCGAACGTCCCAATAACACCGGATGAGAACAGAAGATTAGATGTTCCGCAATCCTCGATTTCAATTTTGTGATTCATTGTAGCAATATCGCAGGAAGCTTTAATTACATCGCCGAACCACCATATCAGCAGGTCGATGAAGTGGCTTGCTTGGGTATAAAGGGCTCCACCCTCTTCAGATATACGCCCACGCCATTCGGATTTGGAGTAATACTCGTCGTGACGATTCCAAAGAACATTACACTGCACCATAAATACACGCCCAAGCCTGCCGTTGTCTAAGGCTTGCTTCGTTAGTGTTATCGGCACATTATATCGGTTCTGCTTCACCACCATCAAGTCAACACCGTATTTTTCTGCCGCCTCCAGCATTGAATGTGCTTCAGCAGTGGTAAGACTCATCGGTTTCTCAACCAGAATATGTTTATGCGCCTGAGCAGCCATTATAGACATGGGGGCGTGCAGGGCATGGGGGGTACAGATATTAATGATATCTGCAGAGGTCTCAGCCAAAAGTTTTCCGTAATCAGTAAAAATGCGAATCCCGCCGTATTGCTCAGATAGCTGTTCGCACTTTGTTTGATCAATATCACATATGGCAACTATTTCAGCGCGTGGTTCAGCATCTATAACCGCTAAATGCCGTGTCCCGATGCTTCCACATCCTACTACTGCAAATTTAATTTTATGCATATTTTCGAGCATCCTAACATATATTTAAATCTCTTTTTTACTCAGAGCCCGTTTCTGTGCCACATATATATGGACAGGTCCGACCACAGATTGGGCCGCCAATACGTTCTTGGAGTATAAGATCGCGTAGCCATTATTTGCCAGACCATAAAAATATTATGCTTACCTTGTCCTTCAATAAAAAGCTGCTTGCATAATGCAACATTGAAACCCAAAAAGTACACGTAAAAAATAAAAGCCTTGATGGGAAAAGCATAAACTTTGACCTCGGTGCTTATGGTAGTTTACTGGACAAAACAGATGCCACTTCCTTAATGACGTCATACCAGAACCCGGATTTTGGTTGTCGGAATAGCCGCATGGAAGGAT
>Ga0154406_1079_pt1 | contig 17939 bp, 24 predicted proteins | sample RifGroB2_FD_115910 | JGI IMG/M metagenome (GOLD analysis project Ga0154406, IMG submission 115910) | Geobacteraceae bacterium GWB2_52_12 | reverse complement strand
TAGCCATGGATGTGCCGGACATGGCTCCATAGCTGCTGTTCATCTTGGTGCTGTAGATGCTGCTTCCCGGGGCAGCGATGCTGACCGTGCGGCGGCCGTAATGGGAGAAGGAGGCCAGGGTGTCGCTGGAGGTGGTGGCTGCAACGGAGATCACGTTAGGAAGCTGGTAGTTGGCCGGATAGGATGCTGTGGTATCGTTGTTGCTGGCATTGTTGCCTGCCGCAGCGATGAAAAGAATATCGCGCTGGGCATTGATGACATCATGGAGTGATCTGGAATACCCGCTGCCTCCCCAGCTATTGTTAGTGGCCACGATATTAACGCCGGCCGCTTTTTTCTGGCGGAAGTAATTGAGGCACTCGATGGCATCTGCCGTTGTACCGCTGCCGGATGAATTCATGAATTTACAGGCCATGATCTGGACATTCCAGTTCACGCCAGCCACGCCCTGACCATTATTGCCGGCGGCACCGATGGTTCCTGCCACATGGGTGCCGTGGCCGTTGTCATCCAGCGGATCGTTGCTGCCTGTTATGGCGTTATACCCCCTGCCTGGCCACATGTTGGCCTTCAGGTCGGGATGATTGTAATCGATGCCGGTATCGAGAATACCTACCACCACGGATTGACTACCGATACTGTTGTCCCAGGCAGCCGGAGCGCTGATCTTGTTCATGCCCCAGAGACTGCCGTAGGAAACGTCACTGGGTATCACCTGGGTATGAACGACGTAGTTCGGTTCCGCATACTCGACATCAGCATCGGCCTGGATTTCCCGGATGGGTTCGGCGAGTGGTTTGCCCGGCTTGATACGGACCTGTTCCAGGTCAAGCCCCTTGTTCTCCCTCAGGCGCTGCAACCCGTGGCGCTTGTGGAAACCACCGGGACTGGGGCTTTTCTTCCCTTTTTTGTACTTGACGATTATCTCGCCTTCCCTGTGTTCATGCTCCAGAACATTTTCCGCAGAGTTGGCGACTCCTCCGGCCAAAAAGATCATCAACATCATACTCGCAAGACAGCTGGCAACTTTTGACACGTGCATCCTCCCTGTTGGTGGTTTTAGAACTGCTCTGGATTACTACTACACGCACGGTCATCTGCCATCATTACATCGGACGCAAAAAAACCGGGGCCGTATATCGTAAATGATATTTCGGCGACCCGGCTGTCTCGGTGAGACCCGTAGGCTTTCCGTCCCATCCTCGCGGATGGTTTAGTATTGTCGTGTATCTGTCCGTAATTCGAGAGGAACTGTAGCTTTCCGTCACGCCTTACGTCAACAAAAGTTACCTTAATGATAATCTTAGAATGGAAAGTATACCCGCTTCCACCTCCCATCTTCAGACTCTTCCGCGAAACATCAAGTCATGCTATATTTTGCAGCCTACTTTTACTTATGGAGAACAAGAATGCACTCAGACCGTCTCACCTGTATCGATCTTGACCTCCCTGCGCTGGAAGGATTCCGCCGGTTCATCAGTTCCTGGTGTTATCAGGGTGATGATTACACTCTACTGGTAGATCCCGGACCACTCTCCACGATTCCCCGTCTTTGTGCAGAGCTGGACCGACTGGGAGTTCGGCGCCTCGACTACATTCTGCTCACCCACATTCACATTGACCATGCCGGCGGAGCCGGAGCCCTGCTCGAAAAATTTCCCGAAGCGGTGGTATTTTGTCATCCCGAGGGAATTCGCCACATGGTCAGTCCGGAGAAACTCTGGGAGGGTTCCCGCAAGGTGCTTGGACAGCTGGCGGAAATCTACGGCCCGATCGTAGCTGTACCGGAGAAACAAATCCGTTTCGACGCAGAGCTTGCAGGTACCGGCATCCGCGCCTTTCTTACCCCCGGACACGCCCAACACCATTGCAGCTACCTGCTGGACGACCTGCTTTTCGCAGGCGAAGTTGCCGGCGTACACTATCCTCTACCCACAGGTATCTTCATGCGGCCGGCCACGCCACCCCGTTTCATGTTACAGGTCGCCCTTGCCTCAATCCATCAGATGCTAGCCCTAAAACCTTCCCGGATGATCTTTGCCCATTACGGCCTGGTGGAACAGGCTCAGAAACACCTGCATATTGCAGCCGGGCAGCTGCTTTTATGGGTCAGGGGTGTGGTGGAGACGCTCCACGTTGAGGAGATCCGTCGAGAGGAGGCGTTTAAAGAATGGCTCATGGAACATGACCCGCATTACCGGAATGTGACCTGTTTGCCGGCAGATATCCAGGCCCGGGAAAACTACTTTTTTGGCAATACATTGCGCGGTATGAGCGAATTTGTGGCAGCGCACTCCCCTGAAGAACTTCAGGAGCTGCTGTCATCAGAACCCCTGACAGGCGGCTGAGAAGATCCTCGTTACTTGACCATCCGTCCATCCCGCACTATTATAAGCTCCCCGCGGGGAGAAACAGAATTTAAATTATCAGGAGAAGAACCAATGAACCATTGTCCTTGCGGAAGTGGCAGCACCTATGCCGATTGCTGTCAACCATTCATCACCGGAGTGCGCCCTGCTGAAACAGCAGAACAACTGATGCGGGCTCGCTATTCAGCCTATGTACATGCCGAGATGGATTTCATCTTCGAAAGCACCCATCCAGACCACCGGCAGGGATACGATCATGCCGGAACAAAGGAATGGGCTGAAAGCTCGGAATGGCTCGGACTGAAAATTGTCGCCACAACAAAAGGCGGTGCGGACGACAGTGTCGGAGAAGTTGAATTCGTTGCCAATTTTACGGAGAAGGGCGCAGCACGGGAGCACCACGAATGTGCCCAGTTCCAGCGGAAAGATGGAGCTTGGCTTTTCACCGAGGGAACCATGGTAAAACAAAAACCAATCATCGCCGTAAAGATCGGACGCAACGATCCCTGCACCTGCGGAAGCGGACTTAAACACAAAAAATGCTGTGGCAAATAGCTGATGATATGCAAAGGGCGGCCAGGTGGCCGCCCTTTACTATACAAGATAGCGTGTTTCAACTGATTATTCCGCTGTGTACATTATGTTGTACTTGAATGATGCTGGATCAAGCCAATCGATGACCTTGCTGCCTACACTGACAAATGGGTACATCAGGTGATTGACCGTGCCGCCCGGCTGCACAGGATTGAGCGTCAGGTCGCGACCGACCGAAAGCTTTACCCGGTACGGATCGATACCGCCCCAGAAGTAAGCGCGATATTCCGATGTTTTAGGATCACTCAGTTTCAGGTTCTCCGTCAACATCGCCTTGCGCACATCAGCAGGGTCCACCGGTACCCAACCGTAGCCCGGCAGGTAAAATTCAGCCCAGCAATGCTGCCACGATGTAACGTCCTCACGATCCTTTTTTCCCATCCGGATGCCGAATATCTCCCTGGCAGGCACTCCTGCCGCCCTGGCCAGGGCCACAAAAACGGAGTGTATATCGGCACATTTCCCGCCTGGATTCTTCAGGAGCGCGCATACATCACCTGCACCGCATCCACGTGTTTTGGGATCACGATAGGTATTCTCGCAGGTCCAGTCATAAATTGCCCGGGCCTTTTCAAGAACCGTTTTTTTGCCTGCGGTTATCTTTGCGGCAAGCATCCCGACCTCGCCATCAATTGGACCGAGCTTTGTTGCTTTCAGATAAAAAGCATAATCGGCAGGGTTCCAGGCCGCTTCTCTGGCCGGAAAATCGCGCCGGATGACTTCTTCGCGCTTTGCCTGAAAAGAAAAGGTCAGCTTGCGGCTGATGGTCCCTTTTTCCCAGCGGGCATACAGCATGGGAGTGCTGTAGACCGCATCTGTGTACACTGCCGATGATACGAAATCACCGATAACCTTGATGTTTGTTATATCCTGCTCTCCGTCTGAGGTGGGATAGGGTATCCAGAGCTCCGTCTTTCCAGAAGCATCCTGAGCAGAAAGATCCACAGAAACGGTGATCACTCCTGAATGAGTTTTCCCCAGAGACATGGTAGCACTGCATGCAATGAGCATGGGAATGATGGCAAGGGTACGGAGAAACGTAGTTACTGGTTTCATTTCTTTCCTTTCGCGATAATTGCAAGTGAGTCCGGCACGTTAATGGATGAACAGTGAGATGTCAAATTGGAATTAACAATGCAATACGAGACTTTAATCGCTATTTAAGGTCCATCCGCAAGCAGCGCATATTCTCCTGTTTCCTGCCTGCTACCAGCTGTCGCAATCTTCCGTAATTATCTTTTTACCCCTGATATCATTTACTATTTATAAAACTTGTTATAGCTATTTTCACTTTTAAAAAAAGAATTCACTAAAAAGTTTTGCGCCGAATCTATTGAATATTTGAGCATAAACCACCCAACAGATACATTTTCAATAATTAAACAGCTTGACGGCAGTAGAATAAAGCTGTTACTGTCAACAAAGTTCGACACAAGGTCGGACAAAAACACAATAAGCAGCACCAGGAGAAAGTACACACATGGTAAACGGAACAGTAAAATGGTTCAACGACAGTAAGGGTTTTGGTTTTCTTGAGCAGGAAAATGGGGAAGATGTGTTTTGCCATTTTTCCGCCATTGCAGGTGACGGATTCAAATCGCTTGTAGAAGGCGACAGGGTGACGTTTGAAGTAACCAAGGGGCCGAAAGGTCTTCAGGCTGCAAACGTAACAAGAGTTTAAACAACGTCTCCAGCAGACCCCAAAGACCCCGAGAGTACTCGGGGTCTTTTTTTATCCAGCCACCATAAAACCCCACTACCTGCCCACAAAGATGTTCTAATTATACAGGAGGTAATTCGATGGCAAAACCTAATTTTCAGTTTCAGAAACGACAAAAAGAATTAGAGCGGAAGAAAAAAAACGACGAGAAACTTCAACGCAAGCTGGCTAATAAAAGCAGTAATCCAGATGACCCCACAGAACAATCTGATGAAGAAGGCGAAACTCAGGAAGCGTCGGATGAACAACTCAACCCATAATGTTTTTTTGATGGTTCAGGGATAATCCATTCAAATATCTGTCGCAGGCAAGGATATTCCCTTGCCCGATGGTATTCTCTCTATTGAAACGCCTTCCTCATGCAGTTGCTCGTCACTACTTTGTTCCCCTGATCCTGGTTTTTCACTTTCTACACCCCCCTCCCCTTCTTCGCCTATGCCAGGCAGCGGGGACGGTTCAAGAGGTTTACGCTCCTCTCCACCGTGTGTGGGACAATATTCGCCGGGCTCTGTTCCGGCAATGTAAAGTTCGTCCTGCTTCTCCGGACACTCCACAGTGGCCAGGTAGCCGGTCGCAGGGTCAATGGAAACTGAAACAACTGTACCCGGTCTCACAAAATCAACCACCGGCTTTGCTGTCATTGCTTTACGCATGAACCTGTCCCAAATGGGAGCGGCAACTGCACCTCCTGTAAAACCGTTCCCTCCAGGCTTTGGCTTGTCATGTCCGACCCATACACCGGTTATTATCTGTGGAGTATAGCCGACAAACCAGGCATCCCGATAATCATCTGTGGTTCCCGTTTTTCCGGCTGATGGGCGTAGCTGACTGAACCCATTGATATTTTTCGCGGTGCCATAGGTCATGACATCTTTCAGCATCTGGGTGGTGACAAATGCGGCTTCCGGGGAAAGGACCGGGGTGATGGCCGGAGGATTTTCCGTCCACACATGCCGCTTGCGGTCATACACCCGGATAATGCTTCTCGCTTCCGGCCGCATACCTCCGGTGGCGAAAGGAGTATATGCCATCACCAGATCACTCAAGGTAACTTCTTCGGTTCCCAAAGCCAGGGAAAGGCCATTTTGAGCCCGCAACTGAAGCCCGGCCTTTTCGGCCAGGTCAATAAAAGAAGGAACTCCAACCGAGTCCAGCAGTTTTACCGTAACCACATTGCTGGAATATGCCAAAGCCTTCCTGAGACTGATATCACCGTGAACTTTCCGTCCATAGTTGAGAGGCTTCCAGAGTTCATTGTTCCCGCGATCATAGGCCACCGGCGTGTCACTCCAGATGCTGCCGGCGGTATATCCTTTTTCCAGAGCAGTTGCATAGATCAGCGGTTTGATAGCTGAGCCAGGTTGGCGCTTGGCTGAAAAAGCGCGGTTATAGGAATCCTTGGTGGTATCAACTCCCCCTACGGCAGCTAAAACATCCCCTGTTGCAGTATCCAGACACACCAATGCTCCCTGCAGTCCGGGCGAAACACCTTTTACTCCCTCACGCACCATCTGCTCGGCCTGTTTCTGCAGGTTAAGATCCAGGGCTGCCGTCACGTCAAGCCCACCCCGTTCAATAACTCCCGCACCATAGCGTTCAATCAACTTATGCCGGATATGGGCAAGATACTGCGGGACCTGACCAGGCTTGGTAACTGATACTTTACTGGTTCGCAGGGTTTGCCTCTGCCGGGGAGTGATCATGTTTACATCAACCATGCGCTTAAGGACAACATCCCGCCGTCCGGTCACGTTGACCGATTTGCCTAGGGGATTATAGCGGGCCGGAGATTTAGGTATGCCTGCCAGCAAAGAGCATTCGGCATCCGTCAACTCCTCCGGATTTTTATCAAAATAAAGACGAGCCGCCTGGGCAATACCCCAGGCCCCGTTCCCGAAATAGATCTCGTTGAAATACATCTCCAGAATCTGTTTTTTTGTGTATTTCTTTTCAAATTCTATCGCCATCACGCCTTCCTTGACCTTCCGGTCAATGGTTTTCTCGCCTGTTAAAAATTTGTTTTTTATCAACTGCTGGGTAATTGTTGATCCCCCTTCTGCCATATTCCTCTTGACCACATCTTTTACCAGTGCCCTGGCGATTCCCCGGATATCGATCCCCCCATGTTCATAAAAACGAGCATCTTCCACAGCCACCACAGCCTTCTGCAGAAACAGGGGGATGCGATCAATGGAAACCCAGTATCTCCCCTCCGGCATGATGCGGCCGACAAATTTCCCCTTATTATCAAAAATCCGTATGGAAGAATATCCGGTGGGCAGGGGTGGGTGAGTGGCAAAACTTTCCTGTGCAGCCGCAACAGCAGCAAGATTAAAAACCAGAAAAGCACCCAGCAGGGCAGGGATGAGCTTCTTACAAAGAGATTCAATGCATATCAAGGGGTTTGTACTCCTTCAGTACGTACTTTAAAGATAGATACTGTCACACCTGCTAAAGCGCGGCAAGACAAACATTAAATACACCTCCTCCGTAGCCTGGCTTGTGCCACCAGCTTTCCCTGATACGCTTATAATGTAACGGTTGTCACCCGCCGTTAAAAAAACAACAGGAGGAGAGCATGGCAGAGATCAGACGGATGAAACCCCAGGAGGCGCAGCGTAAGGTGCAGGCAGGGGAAGCGCTTTTTGTCTGCGCATATGAGGATGAAGAGACATGCAGCCAGATGCGGATGGAGAGAGCCCTGACCCTGGGTGAGCTCAATTCACGACTGGCGGGACTCCCCAGGGAGCAGGAGCTCATCTTCTACTGCAAATGACCGCAGGAACACACATCTGCCGGTCGGGCAGAAGAATTTACAGGAAAAGGATACACGCATGTTTCGGCTCTTGAAGGAGGAGTTGAGGGATGGAAAGCGGCAGGATTCAAGTAAAAGGGCTGACCACTCAGCTGATGAAGCTCAGCAGAAGCAGGGAAAGGCGGCCACTGGTCGCCTTTTCTTGTATCAGCTCGCCACCGCTGCTGCCCTTTAACATTCCCATGAACTCCGGTAAATATTTCAACCATTGACCTGCCGACAGCCGACCTGTATTCTCCGATCAATTTATTAACCCGGAACAGGAGACGTACACGTGGCGGTTTACGAAGTCAAACACCCTCTGATTCAACACAAACTCGGTCTGCTGCGCAAATCCGAACTCAGCACAAAGCAGTTCCGCGAGCTGTCCTCCGAAGTGGCGCGCCTCCTCACCTATGAGGCGACCAAGGATCTCGAAACCGAGACCATCACCGTCAACGGTTGGACCGGTCCCGTATCGGTCCAGCAGATCAAGGGAAAGAAAGTCACCGTCGTGCCGATCCTGCGTGCAGGATTGGGGATGATGAACGGAGTCCGGCTGCATTTCCCTGAACAAGATCGAAGCCGGTTTTTTCTTTAAGAGACAGGCAATTCCCGATAAGAATGGAAACGAACGCACGCTGGACCATTACCACCCCGATCGATGGAGCACCCTATGCAGACTCTCCAACAGCTTTATTTCAGACTGTCCATCAAAACCCGCATTACGCTCCTCTGTGTCTGTTACAGCCTTTGTATCGTGGCAGCCGCCATCCTGGGGAGATCCGACTCCACTCTGATCCGCTACGGCTCTCTTGTCCTGTTCATCAGCCTGGGCGCTTTTTTCAGCATACTGAACATCTGGGGCATCAACTCCTCAATCAAACGGGTGATTGCCTATCTGCAGACCATGGCCGAAGGAAATCTCAGCCAGACAATCGTGGTCAGGAACAAAAACGAAATCAGCTGGATTTTGAACACTATCACTGAGGTCCAGACGTCGATGCGCACCATGATTGCCGGCATCCAGGCGACTTCCCGCGACCTGACTTCCGCGTCCGAGAATCTCAGACTGACATCGGAAGAGTTGGCTGGCGGCGCCTCCCAGGCGGCGGAACAGACAGCCTCGGTAGTGCACGCGGTCGAAGAGCTTTCTTCAGTCAGCAGCCACATCTCCAGCAACTGTCAACTGATGGCGGACAAGGCCTCGCATACCCGGGCAGCCAGCGCGGAAGGGACGCGCAGCATCGGCGAAATGTCCCGAATGATGGAAGAGATCGGCAGCGTGATTACGGAAACAACCGAGGCGGTCGCTTCCCTTGGTAACAATTCACAGCAGATCGGCGAAATCGTTTCAACGATCAACGACATTGCGGACCAGACCAATCTGCTGGCCCTGAATGCAGCCATAGAGGCGGCCCGCGCCGGTGAACAGGGACGGGGATTTGCGGTGGTTGCCGATGAAGTGCGGCAACTGGCGAGGCGGACATCCTCCGCAACGGCCGAAATCCAGAAGATCATCACAACCCTGCAGCGTGATGTCAGCAACGTGGTGGGGTCCATGGAGCAGAGTTCCCGGAGCGCCCAAAGCGGGGTGAGCCGTGTGAAGCTTTCCAGCCAGGCCATATCCGGGATAACGTCCCATATCGAGGTCTTGGCCGAAAGTGTGGCTCAGGTGGCCACGGCCATCGAGGAGCAAACCGCGACAACAGGCGGGGTGATGGACAACATCCGGGGGATCAATGCGGTGATCGACAACGTATCCCAGGGAACCAGAAAAACCGACCAGGCGGCCTCCGATCTAATCAGGACAGCTCAAGAACTCAAGGAGATGACTACCCGTTTCAGACTGTAGGCGTGCAATCACCATTGAACGATTCCACTCCCCCTCCTGCCGTTCCTCAGGCGATTACGGCCTCATAATTCTTCGTAATCCAAGGAATCATGAGGCTAAATAAAAAATTATGGCTATGATTGGAAGTATCGGAATCAAAAAACAGAAGAAAGACATTTCAGCCTCAGGATTACCTCAGGATTACCTGGATTTAAACCTACGGCTTCCTAGGCCGACAGGCCTCAATAATTCTTCGTAATCCAAGGAACCTGAGGCTAAAGATTAGATTCAGGTGGAAATACTTTAGTAAATCTCAAAACTTCAGCAACCTGGATAACAGTCAGTCCTGCAGTGAAGAAGACACTGAAGAGGGCATATCGTGACATCTCACATCGTCATCTGTCCGTCCTGCGGCACCGGCAACCGCATTCCCATGGACAAGGAAGGTAAAAAGGGGCATTGCGGCAAGTGCCGCGCCGAATTGCCCCCCGTGTACTCCCGGCCCCAGCAGTTGACCGGCAGCATCTTCGACAGCTTTGTCGCCACCTATCCCGGACCGGTACTGGCAGAATTCTGGGCGCCCTGGTGACCGCATTGCGTCTCATTCGCACCGGCGGTGCGGACAGTAGCCGAAAAACTGGCTGGAAAGGCGGCCGTGGTGCAGGTAAATACCCAGGATAGCCCGGCGCTGGCCTCACGGTTCGGTGTCTCCAGCATACCAGTGACCATGCTGCTGCGCAACGGCCGGGTGATCGATCAGCTAAGCGGCGCCCAAACCGCAGATGCGCTTGTGGCCTGGTTCATGCGGCATGCCTGAACATCTGCATTGGCGGAGTTTTCTTCCAAAAGCAGCAAAGGCGACCAATCGGCCGCCTTTGCTGCTTCCACGCTATTACAATCCTCGCCTCACCCGGTGCGCCGCACCCGGAAGAAACGACCCTTGATCCTGTTTTTCCCCAGACACACCAAAGCCTGGTCAATACTCTGCCGCATGATCGCCACATAAGTGTGGAAATCGGACACATCTATTCTGCCAACCTCACTCCCTGCAATTCCCCCCTCGCCGGTCAGTGCACCGAGGATGTCTCCGGGGCGCAGCTTGTTCTTGCGTCCACCGTCAATGCAGATGGTCACCATGGGCGGAGCCTGGGGCTTGCCCGCTGCAGTTGCCAGCGCGGCCAAATCTCCTCGGGCAATAGTACTGCCCAACGCTTCCTCAATAGTACCGATCAATCGGGTTTCCCGGTGCGTCACCAGGCTTACGGCCAACCCCTGTCCTCCCGCACGACCGGTACGGCCGATGCGGTGGGTGTGGATCTCCGGGTTGCGGGACAGTTCAAAATTTATTACTGCCGGCAGCTCCTTGATATCGAGTCCCCGTGCGGCAACATCGGTAGCCACCAGCACCGACGCGCTCCTGTTGGCGAAACGCACCAGCACCTGATCCCGTTCCCGCTGTTCGAGGTCGCCATGGATGGCCAGGGCGGTGAAACCGCGGCTGACCAGGACATCGGCCAGTTCCTGGCACTCCAGCTTGGTGTTGCAGAACACGAGGGTCGATTCCGGGCGGTAATGGGAAAGAATGCGCACCACCGCCTCACTGCGCTGTTCGTGGTCCACCTCATAAAAAATCTGTTCGATGGAGCCCTCGTCATGGGCCTCGTCCACACTCACATCAACCGCCTCATGCTGAATCAGGGAACTCATGGCAGCAATGGAATCCGGATAGGTGGCGGAAAACAGCAGGGTCTGCCGCTTCATCGGAGCCGCGGCGATCAGCGCTGAGATATCGTCCTGAAAGCCCATGTCCAGCATGCGGTCCGCCTCATCCAGCACCAGGGTGCGCAAGCCGGAAAGATCGAGAGTACCGCGACGCAGATGATCAAGCAGGCGGCCCGGTGTACCAACCACCACATGGGCGCCATGTTCCATTGACATCAGCTGGGGACCGAAAGGAACACCACCGCAGACGGTCAAGATTTTAATATTCTCGGTAAATCGTGCCAGACGCCGCAGCTCCTTGCCTACCTGATCGGCCAGCTCCCGGGTAGGGCACAGGACCAGCGCCTGCAGACGAAGAGATGAAACCTCCAGGTGCGTCAGCAGGCCGATGCCAAAGGCCGCGGTCTTGCCGCTGCCGGTCTTGGCTTTGGCGATCACATCCTTGCCAGCCAGGATCAGCGGCAGACTGTGGGCTTGAACCGGCGTCATTTCGGCATAGCCAAGGGATGCCAGGTTTTTGAGCATGGGGGTTTTCAGGTGAATCGATGAAAATGCTGCCGAATTCATATGATGGTCCTCCTCATTCTGCGCCCGCAAAAAAACCACAGAGGTTTGTCCCTGTGGTTCAGACGCGCACCAGATATAGCATGTTTACCCCTTGCAGAGCAATTCATTAACCGACCTGGCAGACAACAACTGCCTGATACACCGGATCATTTGCCGTACCCGCTGCCGATGGCGGAAAAGGGCAGCTCCAACTCCAGCTCCTGGACCTGCCGCGCCACCCAGGCGATAAAGGCTCGGCAATTTACTTCTCCTACTGTTGTTCAGTCCTTCCGAGCTTCCTCACATAACGGCGACGCAGCAGCACCACTCCGTAGACCATTAGGTTCACCACAACAACCACCAGGGCAAGATACTTCTGGTGATGCGGGGTCAAACCAAGCGGGTAAAGCATCGGCTCGATGTAATGCTCGATAAAGCTGCCGCCATACCCGGTCTTTCCCGACTGTCGGCGCCAATGATTCTCAAGATAGGTCAGGGGGCAGTTCCCTCCTGTCAGTTCGATCCCCGCCCCCCACACCGCCGCCGGGAGATGCAACCAGGCAAGGCGCGGCCAGCGGAGCACCGTGAGACCGCCGAAACAGACAAAGAGCACAAAGGCGCAGTGGATAATAACCACAATGTCTGCAAGCAAAGAATGGAGCATCATGCTCTCCATCCGCGGTCAGATCCGGCGGACCAGACTCTGGAAAAGTAAAAGGCGACCTGTCAGCCGCCTTCGGTATCCCGACTACCGCTTCCTGCGCAGGTTACCGGGTGTTCGCATCGAGGAGCGGCTTGAGAAACTTTTCATACGTCACCCGCTGCTTGGCAGACAGCAGATCTACATCCCCCTCATTATCAAGCAGGAACGTGCCCACACCGATGACTGTTTTGGCCAGATAACCGGTACCGGCAACGCTCTTTTCAATTTCGTCACTTTTTTTGCTGAGCATCTTGCGCAGCAACTCCATATCAAGCTCCATATCAAATCTCCAATAATTTCTGTCTGCATTTCTCATATAAGTATAAAGGAGCGGGCGCGTATGTTCAAGGCCGGAGGCAGCTACGTTTTTTATGCAACGCACCAAAATCCTAAAGCATGCCACTTGTACAGCAGTTTAATCGCAGCGCAAACCTGCTTTTCCTTCATGCCGACGTATAATTGAATACAGGACCATTATCATGGCAAAAGGAGAGCGAATCATGGGAAATCCATTCGTGCATGTTGAGCTGATGACCAGCGATGTGGCCAAGGCCAAGGCGTTTTATACCGGGCTGTTCGATTGGCAACTGGAAGAGATACCGGAGATGGAGTACACCCTGATCAAAGTGGGCGAAGGGACCGGTGGCGGCATGATGAAAACCGTGCAGCCCGATTCACCTTCCTGCTGGATGGCATATGTCATGGTCGATGACGCGGCCGCCTCCACGGAAAAAGCCCGGTCACTTGGAGCGACTATCTGCAAAGAGGTAACCGAGATTCCCGGCGTAGGCTGGTTCAGCGTTCTAACCGATCCGACCGGAGCAACACTGGCGCTGTTTCAGATGAATCCTGCCTCCGGGAAGCCGGAGGATTGACAACTGGTAAAATATCACAAGGCGGCTGAAATGGCCGCCTTGCAGCAAACCTGCTGTTTCAGCAATCAGGGGGAAGGTATGGGCATGGCTGATGAGAAGCGCGGCGGTTGCAGGAAAGGAAAGGGAGGTACCTGCACCGGCTGCGGAGATTTGAAGATGCCCGGCTACTGGTGCGATGTCTGCGAGCGCGAGGTTGCGGAGAAACGCTGTCCATTTTGCGGACTCAAGGCGCGGAAGTTACGGGAGGAGCGATAATGGGTAAAAGAAGCGAGACAATGCGAATCGAGCTGGTGTCCCTTTTGAATGGAGAACACGCTCACATGAGCTTTGAAGAGGTCGTGGCAGAGATTCCCCTGTCGCACATCAACGAAAAACCGCCCCGCACCCCTTACTCCATGTGGCACTTCGTGGAACACATCCGCATTGCCCAGTGGGACATCCTGGAATTCATCCGCAACCCGCTGCACGTTTCGCCCGACTACCCGATGGGATATCGTCCCTCCCCGGACGCCATTACCGATGAGGAGGGTTGGCTCAAAACCCTTGAAAAAGTGCATTCCGACCTTCGGGCGCTGAAGGAGATTGCCAGGGATCCGCACTCCGACCTGTTCGCGCCGCTGCCGCACGCGCCGGAATACACGATTTTCCGCGAACTGCTCACGGCGGCCGATCACAACGCCTATCATATCGGAGAGCTGGCGTTATTGCGGCAGGTGATGGGATTATGGCCTGCCCATCTCCCCTATCTCACCGGGAAGGAGAATTGAGGCGAGAATACGTTCAGCTGAAAGCGTTCCGGAGGGCAATGCGTCTCAAGGCTGTCAGCGGATAAAGTTCATGTACGTTTTCGCGGTTCTCTCCGGCGGGGCAATCGTGCCTTTCCCGTGTTCAACCAGTTTCATCAGCCAGGCCATGTTTCTACCCAGCACCCCCATGATCTGTACCCCCTCCGTGTCCTGTGCCGCTTCTCCCGGACGGGCGCCATGAATGACATTCCAATAGTTGGAGGTCGGCATCAGCATCTCTGCATAGCAGAGGAAGTTGTTCAGCTGATCGAATGTCGGCAGTCCGCCGGAGCGCCGCACCGCAACCACCGCTGCACCGACCTTGTGCCGGAGCATGCTGTTGTTAACGCCGGTTACGTAAAATGCACGATCCAGAAATGATTTCATGGTGCCGCCCATGGCGGCGAAATGCACAGGGGAACTGAGGATGATCCCGTCCGCCTGCTTCATCTTCTGAATCCACTCGTTGACTTCGTCCCCCGGCAGCACGCACTGTTCGTTTTTGTTCCTAATGCACTGGTTGCATGCCGTACAGCCTCTGATGATCTTGTTGCCGACATGGATGATCTCGGTTTCAATACCCTCTTTTTCAAGTTCAGTGGTCACCATCTTCACTGCATGCCAGGTGTTGCCTTCCTTGTTGGGGCTTCCGTTAAATGCCACTACTTTCATACCACTTCCCTCCGTAATCATTTTGACCTGCTACCCCGTCGTCCCGTCTTGGGAGCAGGACGCTCGGCCACCGGTTTTCCCCGTCGCGGAGTCGTGGGCGTTGCCGCATTTCTGTCTGTCTTTTCCTGTAATTTCTTCGACTTGGGCGGTTTGGCAGCTTGCTTAAGATCCTTTATCCGCATGCTCCGCTTGGCCGCAACATGTGGAAATTCCTCAAGGGTCTGGTGCGGGATGGAATACTTGAGCAACTTTTCAATTGCCACCAGCAGCGGCTGTTCTTCAGGGGAGACCAGCGAAAGGGCGATCCCGTCCTCTCCGGCCCGGCCGGTGCGGCCGATGCGATGCACATAATCTTCCGGAACCTGGGGAAGGTCATAATTTACCACATGGGGCAAGCGCTCGATATCCAACCCGCGCGCGGCCACGTCGGTAGCCACCAGTACGCGCAACTGCCCCGCCTTGAACTCCCCCAGGGTACGCGTCCGGATCGACTGGCTCTTGTTGCTGTGGATTGCGGCCGCCTTTATGCCATCATACAGCAGCTCTTCAGTCAGCTTGTCGGCACCGTAGCGGGTACGGGCAAAGACCAACACCTGGTTCCACCCCCCTTTGCGGATCAGGAAGGAAATCATTTCCCGTTTGCGGCTCCGCTCCACCTGATAGATCGCCTGGGTCACGGCGTCAGCTGCCAGGTTGCGACGCTCCACCTCGATCCGCCGCGGGTGATCAAGTAGTTCGTCGGCAAGCTGCTTGATGCTTTCCGAATAGGTTGCCGAGAAAAGCAGGGTCTGTCGCTTGGCAGGCAGATATTCCGCCACCTTTTTGATGTCATCGATAAATCCGAGATCAAGCATGCGATCAGCTTCGTCCAACACCAGAAACTGAATCCTGGAAAGGTTGATCGTGCCTCGTTCGGCATGGTCCAGCAGGCGTCCCGGCGTTGCAACCACAATATCGACACCGCGGTGCAGCCGCTCGATCTGTGCCTGGATGGTCACCCCGCCATAGATCATCGTGGAGCGCAGCGACAAGCGCCGAGCGTAATTGTTCATCTGTTCACTGACCTGGGCCGCCAGCTCGCGGGTCGGCACCAGCACCAGCGCACGCGGGATTCTTCGTTTTTGTGGAGGTATATTTTCAGCAAGCCTCTGTACAATCGGCAGGGCAAAGGCCGCGGTCTTGCCGGTGCCGGTCTGGGCGCCAGCCAGCAGGTCGCACCCTTCAAAAACCACCGGGATCGCCTGGATCTGGATCGGGGTCGGTGTGGTGTAACCCTGGGTAGCAATTGCGCTCAACAGCTCGGCGCGCAGTCCGAGAGATTCAAAAGACATTGATCAAACTCCTTGTGTACATCTTCCTGGTACCGGCCCGTCCGGATACATTGTCGGACATGATTATGGATTATAAAAAACCACAGGAAAGGGTCCCTGTGGTTTAAAGTTCCATAAGCTATAGCATGTTACTGGTAACGGAGCAATTGATTAGCCGAGGGATTGGAAAGAAGCGGCATCATCACCCACCCCATGGATCACCTGAGATGTTGATGACAACCGCTTTTTCGTCTGTTGTAGTTTGATAAAGCCGAGGGGCGCACTTCACCTACCCTGTTACTTGTTCTCCTTCGTTTCGATTGTCATCTGATTGTTAACCTTCTTTACTCCCTTCACCTTTTTGGCAATCTGAGTGGCCAACTCTTTTTCCGCCGTATTTTTCGCCGTGCCGCTCAATGTAACCACACCATTGCTGGTGTCAACCTCCGTGCGCATGGCACTTGTGCCACGGTTCCCCATGAGCTCCATTTTTACCTTTGAAGTTATCACTGCGTCGTCGGTTTTTTCCCCGATCGTTTCTCCCGACGCTTTATCATCGGCGGCATACAAAGTTAGACCAGGGATCATAAGCATGGACGCGGCCAGGATCATCACTATCGAATTCTTTGTTTTCATGTACGTTTCTCCTCTTGAATGGATTTGTGCTTCTACTGCGTGAAATGCAAATTTCTACTCTCCAATTGTAGATTAGAAAGAAATAAAATCAACCTGGCCAGCCGCCAGTCAAAGCCGCAGAGTTTTTTGTAGATGGGAATCTGGAACAAACTGCGAAACGATGTAACATTACAGGCACACAAACTGATTTTCAGATGTGTATCAACCCAACAAGGAGAAAAACCATGCTCAAATCATCCTTATGCCTGCTTTTACTCGCCACTGCCGCTGCAGCCGGAGCTGCGGAAAAAACCGTTTCCATTTCCATTATCAACTCGTCCGGAAAATCAATCGGCACGGCAACTTTTGTCGAAAAAAAGGGTGGGGTTGAGGTAACGGTTAAGGTCTCGGGACTCCCGCCGGGTAAGCATGGGATGCACATCCATGAAAACGGAAAGTGTGATGCTCCCGGATTTTCCACTGCGGGCAGCCACTTCAATCCCACCAGCAAACGTCACGGCGCCAGTAACCCTGAAGGGAAACATGTTGGCGATCTGCCAAACCTGGAGGTGAAAGCGGACGGCACCGCAAAACTGACCGCAATCGCCGAAGGAGCGACGCTGGCCCCGGGGAACACCTCATTGCTGAGACAGGGTGGTACCGCACTGCTCATTCATGCCCAACCGGATGATGAAAAGAGTGATCCGGCGGGCAAAGCCGGCGACAGGATCGCCTGCGGTGTGATCGGCGCCAAATCCAAATGATGGCGCATTCCTCACGCTGACTAAAGTGTAATTCAAAAGGCGGCCGATTGGCCGCCTTTTGAATTACGGATGCTGTTTCCACAGTAGCAACCATAGGGTGATGACATGAAAATCCTGCTGACGATGAAAATCTTACTGTCACATTACACTCCCCACTGTTATGCACTGCTGCGAATCGTGGCCGGATTTCTCTTTCTGTGGCACGGGGTCCAGAAGCTGTTCGGTTATCCGGAGCCCATGCCGGCAGGGGTTCCCGCATTCATTACCTATGTCGCCGGTCCCATCGAACTGATTGGCGGCATCCTGATAATGATCGGCCTGTTCACCAACTGGACAGCCTTCATATCAAGCGGCCAGATGGCATTTGCATACTGGATCGGTCACGGCACCACGGCGCTGCTGCCGATCCGGAACAATGGCGAACTAGCGGCGTTGTACTGCTTTTTGTTCCTGTTCATTGCAACACAGGGGAGCGGAATCTGGAGCATCGATAATGTCCGGAGGTTCGGCAGCCTGAAGAAAGGAGAAAGTCCATGCAAAAAATAACCCCCTTTTTGGGCTTGCGCCAGGCTGACCGGCTGGAGGAATGACAGGGGGAAGTCCGCTTGGCAGTAAAACATTTATTATTTCAAAGAG
>Ga0154406_1027_pt5 | contig 19980 bp, 17 predicted proteins | sample RifGroB2_FD_115910 | JGI IMG/M metagenome (GOLD analysis project Ga0154406, IMG submission 115910) | Geobacteraceae bacterium GWB2_52_12 | reverse complement strand
ACAGGAGCGTCTGCGGCACGCGGGCAAATTGTACTCCTGCCGCCGCCATGCGCAACCAGAGATCATAGTCCTCCGGCCAGCCGCTGTCATGGTATCCCCCGAGGTCCTCCATGATGGTCCGCCTCGTCATGATGGAGGGATGAACAAAGGGCGACTCAACAAACAGATCACGGATGATCAGAGAATGCACGGACAATCCGTTCTGCCACGATTCATAGTCAATCATTCCCTGTTTTAGACCGGTTCGTGGAAAATGGCGGAAATCGCAGGCCACCAGACCGGTGTCAGGGTGTGCCTCCAGAAAGGCGGCTTGCAGTTCCAGGCGCCTGGGATGGCAGACGTCGTCACCATCCAGACGGGCCAGCAGCGGAGCCCGGCACGCCTTGAGTCCGGCATTGAGCGCCGCCACCAATCCGCGCCCCTCGCGCCGGATGACCTGTACCCGGATATCGCGGCCGGCGGCCTCGGCAAGGATGCGTGGCGTCTTGTCGCTTGAGCCGTCATCAACCGCGACAAGTTCCCAGTTTGCAAGAGTCTGGCGGTAGAGCGAGTCAAGAGTCGCCAGCAGGTAGGGCTCTTCATTGCGAACCGGCATAAGAATCGAAACCTGCGGCGGGGCGGGCATCAGCTGTTGTGGCATAAGAAGTATCCTGATATAATCTGGCTTGACGATTCTGGATGATACGGTAAGTTTATACAATAATCTACACAGTTTCCGACCGGAAAGGGTGCTTTTCCCCCTTGGCGGCGTCAATCTTCGGCTTTGCTTGTGCGGCGTACCAGTGCACGCCTCCGCGCAACGCCTCGATTTTCTTGCCAAGAGGGAAAAACCCCGCTTTCCAAATCGGAAACCGACAGTTACCGTCCGGAGTCTCCGGACGGTAACTACACAGGAATAAACGGAACTATGAGAGGTCTGTCAGCACAGCGTGGCTGTGAGTTAAAACGTATCTCCGAAATGCTTGCCGAGCGTACCGATGCCATGTCTGATTCCGGCGGCCGCACCCGTGCCGCTGTCGCCATGATACTGCACCAGGCCGCTGACGATGTTGAAATCCTGTTCATTCAGCGTGCCGCACATGATCTTGATCCCTGGTCGGGGCATATCGCCTTTCCGGGCGGCAAGCTGGAAGAGGATGAGTTGGTCTGCCAGGCGGCCTGCCGGGAAACCCTGGAGGAAATCGGGGTTGATCTGGGGCAGGGGCGTTATCTCGGGCGGCTTTCCGACATCATAGGAGCAAATCTGCCGGTCAGGGTTTCCTGTTGCCTGTTCGGGATGGACCGTATGAGCTTCCGCCCGGTATTGAACGAGGAGGTATGTGATCTTTTCTGGATACCATTGTCAGAGCTGCGTGACCCGGGACGCCATCTCCAGACCAGTGTCGCTTTTGATGAAAAGACGTTTGATGTGCCTGCGATCCGGCTTTCCGTTGATGACAAGCCGGTACTGTGGGGGATCACCTACCGTTTGGTGATGCAATTTTTGCGTATTCTGGAAAATGAAGGTGAAACAGTTGAAGAATGCTACAGCCTGCCTGAACTGGCAGAACTTGACGAGGAGGATTGATCATGAGCGAAAAGACAGGAATTATCGCGTTTAAAGGTAACCCGATGACCCTGCTGGGACCCGAACTAAAGGTCGGGGATGCTGCCCCTGACTTCGATCTGCGTGACAATGGGCTGGCTGCGGTGACGCTGTCCAGCTATGCCGGAAAAATCAAGATCATCAGTGCGGTGCCATCCCTCGATACCCCGGTGTGCGACACGGAAACGCGCCGTTTCAACCAGGAAGCCGCGTCATTGCCGGGAGATGTCGTGGTGCTGACGGTCAGCCTCGATCTTCCCTTTGCCCAGAAGAGGTGGTGCGGAGCTGCCGGAATCGACAAGGTTGTCACCCTTTCCGATTATCGCGAGCGTTCATTCGGGCTTGGATACGGGGTGCTGATCAAGGAATTGCTGCTCTTGACCCGCGCGGTGTTCGTCGTTGATGCCGCCAATACAATCCGCTACATCCAGATTGTACCGGAAGTCACCTCAGAGCCTGATTATGCGGCTGCGATTGCCGCTGCGAAGGCGCTGCTGTGAACAGTATATGACAAGGGGCACCGGAGATGTGCCCCTTGTCATATTTATCCCGTCCTGCTCAATACCCCGCAAATCCAAAATGGCCTCAAAAACCTGTACCCGCCAACTCACTCTCCTCACCGAATACCGCGCCGCCTTGAGTGTAACCGGACAGCGGGAGGTTTGAGATGATAAAAAATCACTGGTTATCAACTTTTGTCTTAAAATATCCATTTAAGTAAGGTATACTTTACCTAAAATACGATTTTAGGATATTTAGCCATGATTGCAACGCCATCCGAACTTATTACCGTACTACGTCAATACAACCCCTGGTGGCGTAGTGCTCCGACTGCCGACCTGCCAAGCTGGCGACGGCGAGCCTTTCACGACATACTCTCCTGGATGCAGTCGCCGCCCATGCCACGGGCGTTGCTCCTCTCCGGAGCCCGCCAGGTAGGGAAAACAACCCTCTTTCTCCAGGTTATTCAGGAGTTAATTGACAGCGGCGTCCCTCCCAACAAAATTCTCTATGCCACTTTCGACCACCCGCTCCTCAAGCTGCTGGGGCTGGATGGGCTGCTCAAGCTGTGGCGGGAGTTCGAACCGGATAGTGAAGGCATTGAATACCTCTTTCTCGATGAAATCCAGACCGTCCGCGATTGGCAGACCTGGCTGAAGTTGCAGGTGGATTTTGAGAAGAAGCGCCGCATTGCCGTAACCGGCTCGGCTACGCCATTGGTGACGGAAGGGCAGGAATCCGGCGTCGGGCGCTGGCATCCCCTGCGCCTCTCCACACTGTCGTTCTTTGAGTATCTGCAACTCAAACAGGTAAATGTTCCGCCGCTGCCGGAGATCAACTCGCTCCAACGGCTCTTTGACTGGCAACCGGCACAGTTCGCCTCCGTTGCTGCGGATGCGGCGCCGCTGGTGGCGCATTTTCACGAATACCTGCTGCGTGGCGGCTTCCCGCAAAGCGTCCTTATGGGAAGCATCACCGCTGCACAGAAGCTTTTGCGCGAGGACATCGTGGACAAGGTGTTGAAGCGTGACATGACCGCGCTCTTTGGTGTCCGTCATATTCTGGAGCTTGAGCAGGTTTTTCTCTACCTCTGTCTGCATGGCGGCGGGATCCTGGATATGCAGACGCTTTGCAGCGATCTGGGACTGAAAAAACCGACGGTGAACAGCTTCATCAATCTGCTGGAGGCGACCCATCTCATCTACAAACTGCCGCCTTTTGGTTACGGCAAGGAGATCTTGCGTGCCCGTTACAAGGTTTATCTTGCTGACGCGGCCATTTCTCCATCGGCGCTGCTCAAGGGAACCTCGCTGCTAGAAGACCCGGTTGCACTGGGCGTTGCCGTGGAGACGGCCTTCTTCAAGCATGTCTTTGCCCGCTATTATTCACGCAGTGTGGGATTTTCCTACTGGCGCGGCAAGAACGATCGCGAAGTGGATATAGTTGCTGAGTCCGAGGGTCGTCTCATACCGTTTGAGGTGAAATACCGTTCACAGCATACAGGTGCAAGTGAGCTGAAAGGACTGACTGAATTTTGCGAAGCACGCAAAGCCCCCCGTGGCTATGTGATTACCAGGGAGATTCAGGATTTCTCCATACTTTCATTGGGTAAAGAAGTAGAAACCAAAAACGGCAGCGTACCGATCCGCATAGCCAAGATACCGGCGCCATTGGCCTGTTACTGGCTGGGTAAAACCGAGCTGGACGAATTGCCGGCAGAATGACGGAAATTGATTCGAACTATGCGGGAATGACCATCTGACCGATACAATCCAAACAATATTATTTGCAATATCACCGGGATTACGGATGGTCTTCACGCTCCATCCGCTTCCCGACGGTGCGACATCATTGATTATTACACGTGCTTAAGGTAGACTGCCGTTGATTGCTGTCGATGACAGCATGAATCATCAATCGAAAACGGGGAGATGAATATGTCAATCAAAGAGAGTTTTCTTCTGGAACGCGATAAAGCGGTGCTGATGGTCATTGATGTACAGGAAAAGCTTTGCGCTGCGATGGATGAAAAGGTGCTGAAGCAGCTTGTAAAAAACACCGGCATTCTGCTTGAAAGTGCCGCCGAGCTTGATATTCCGGTAATAGTGACCGAACAGTACGTCAAAGGATTGGGAGGAACGCTGGCGGAATTGAAGGGAAAAGCAGCCCAGGCCCCCTGTTACGAAAAAATGTCTTTCAGCTGTTGCGGCAGCGCGGAATTTGTTGACGCACTCAAGGCAACCGGCAGGACGCAGGTGATAATCACCGGCATGGAAGCGCATGTCTGTGTCCTGCAGACGGTGATTGAGCTTCGCGAGGCCGGTCTGAACGTTCATGTCGTCAAGGATGCCGTTATGAGCCGCAGCAAGCGGAACTGGCAGACCGCCGTCGAGACCATGACCCTTGCCGGTGCGGTTCCTACCTGCACAGAAGCGGTTCTGTTCCAGTTGTTGAAGGTCGCCGGAACAGATGAATTCAAAAAACTGTCAAAGCTGGTGAGGTAAGCGGCAATGCTGCCGGATTTACCATGTCATGGTGCGGATGTGTACCATGACTCTGCCATGGTCGGCCATGCAGCGCGACCGGAGAAAGCATGACTGAATATACCTTTGATCAGCTCATTGATTTAGCGCAGGTACGGAGACTGCTGGAATCCCATCACCGGCTGTCGGGAATGGCATACGGACTGTTCGACTCCGCTGAAAACAATCTCATTGCCGTCGGGTGGCAGGAAATCTGTGTTCGCTTCCATCGGGTCAATTCCGTTACTGCCACCCGCTGTCGCGCAGCCAATGCATATTTGCTCCGGGCCCGTCTGCCTGATTTCGAAGAAGAGTACCTTGAACACCACTGCGGAAACGGCATGGTAGACGTGGCAATGCCGATCGTTATCTCCGGGAAGCATCAGGCAACGTTCTACGCGGGGCAGTTTTTTTACGATGATGACCGACCCGATACGGCTTTTTTTCGCAGGCAGGCTGAGGAACTCGGCTTTGATGGAGAGGATTATCTCGCGGCATTGGAGCGGGTCCCCATGTTCAGCAGGGAGTATGTCCGCGATAATATACGCTTTTTAGGCAATATGGTGAATGTCCTGTCGGAAATGGGACTGAAAAACCTCAGATTCGCCGAGGAAATAGAGGAACACAAGAACACGGAGCGCCAACTCAGGGATACACGGGGGCGGCTCTCCGCGGTATTTACGACCATCCCCGACATGGTCTGGCTGAAGAACAGGGAAGGAGTCTACCTCGCCTGCAACCCGGCCTTCGAAAAGTTTTTCGGCGCTGCCGAGGCGGAGATTGCCGGCAAGACCGATCACGATTTTGTCGATGCCGAATTGGCGGACTTTTTCATCCGCAAGGACCGGGAAGCCATGGCTGCCAGCAGGGTCTGCATCAACGAAGAGGAAATCACCTATGCTGCCGATGGCCGCCGCGGGCTCCTGGAAACCCGCAAGATGCCGGTTTATGGGCCTGATGGCCAGATATCCGGTGTGCTCGGAATTGCCCGCGATATCACCGAGGTGAGGAAGGTCGAGCAAACCCTGAATACCAAACAGGAGCAACTGGGCGCCGTCGTGCGGGAACTCTCCAAGGCTGAGGAACGGGAACGCCTGCGCATTGCATCGGTGCTGCACGACCACATCGGCCAGACCCTGCTTCTGGGCCGGATCAAGCTCGGCGCCCTGGCAGGCATTAATAAGCCGGCGCCGGTCGGGAGCGCCATCGACGAGGTCATGGAACTTCTCGATCAGGCCACTGATGATGCCCATTCACTGACTGTGCAGTTGAACCCTCCGATGCTTTCCATGTCCGGACTGGAGGCAGCGCTGCAATGGCTGGGCAGGCGAATGGAAACGGATTACGGTCTGGTGGTGGAGTTTTCCGACGACCGGCTCCCGAAAGGGCTGGACGATGAGCTCAACTCCATTTTGTATCAGTGTGCCCGTGAACTGCTCATAAATACGGCCAAACATGCCAATACCGACCGCGCATGGATCAGTATAGCGCGGGAAGACGGAATGTGTCGTTTGTCGGTGGAGGACCGGGGGGCAGGTTTCCATCCGGATGACATTGTTCCGGATATATCCAGGGATTGCCGCTTCGGCCTTTTCAGCATAAAGCTCAGAATCGAGCGGCTTGGGGGAAGCATGGAGATCGAGTCATCCCCCGGAAACGGAGCAGGGATAACGATCCGGTTGCCGATCGCGGTTGAACGGAATTTGATGTGACAGTTGGAGAAAACATGACCATACAAATACTGCTTGCGGACGACCACAAGATCATGCGGGAGGGGCTGAAGTCGCTCCTGGGAGCGGCAGAAGACATCAAGGTCGTAGCTGAGGCGGTGGATGGCGGAGAGGCCGTGCAGATGGCCCTGGAACACAGTCCGGACGTGATAGTCATGGATATGAACATGCCGGAAATGAGCGGCATCGAGGCCACGCAGGAGATCATTGCGGCGAATCCCGCAGCGCGAATTCTGGTCTTGTCGATGATCAAGGACAAGTCGTGCGTAATGGAATGCCTGAAGTCCGGGGCAAAAGGCTATCTCATCAAGAATTGCGCTGCCGAGGAACTGATCGTCGCCATTCGCACCCTGGCGGCGGGAGAATCCTATCTCTGTTCCAAGATCACCGACCTCGTCATCAAGGATATCGCCGGGCAAGCTTCTGACAGCGCCTCATCTCCCCCTCGCGCTGAACTCTCCAAACGCGAGCAGGAGGTGCTCCGGCTTATCGCCGACGGCAAGAGCACCAAGGAGATAGCTTATACGTTCGGGGTCAGTATCAAGACCGTTGACGCCCAGCGAAAAAACATCATGAACAAACTCCAGCTCTTCAGCATTGCCGAACTCACCAAACATGCGATCCGGGAAGGGCTGACAACCATCTGATTTCGAAAAATCTGCATTCGTTGTAAAACTTCAGCCGGGAGGGGGCAAGCCCCTCTCTTCTATTTTCCTTATTCCCCCATACTACATTTGGAACTCTATTTAGCAATTTGCTGAATGTTCATGTCGCCTCTATCGCGCTATCCTTGCGTCCGTAGCGGCGGATTCAAATGAGCGGGCGTCGGCGGTCAGTGTCTCGCCGGCAGGAGCAGACCCTGTCCATGTCCGGCAGCCGCAACGACAAAGCCGGACAATAACTGTACAAAGGAACCGGACGTGCATGTAGCCGGGACATCCCCACAATCGAAAAATCTTTCGCTGGATCGCTACCGGCTAACCATGATGCTGTTCGTGACGATCGTCACCAGTTGCTACCTCTGGATTGAATTCGGCTCACACACTTCCGGGTACCTGTCGTCTCATTTTGAGTCGCTCCACTGGATCTTTGGCGGAATCATCTGGCTGCTTGCGCTGACCGGGATCCAATACGGATATCGCAGGATCTGCATGGCATCATACGCGCTCATGGCCGAGCGGGACAACCTGCTTGCCATCTTTGACGCCGCCCATGTGGGGATGCTGTTGATCGACCGACGGATGAATGTCGTGCGGGTCAATCAGACCATGTCCCAACACTTTGACAATCTGCCAGGGGCCCGGGCCGGAACCCGTCACGGGATCATCCTGCGCTGTCCTGGCGCTCAGGTCGATCCGCTCGGCTGCGGCTATTCGCCCGGCTGTGATTCGTGCAATCTCATGATTTCACTGCGCGAGACCCTGCGGGAAGGTCTCTCCACCTCAGGCAAAGAAGCTATGCTGCACTGTGAAAAGGACGGCGAAGTCGTCAAGATGTGGATACTCTACTCGGTCAGGCCGATCGAGCTGGACGGGGAGCGCTTCGCGCTTCTTTCCCTTATGGATGTTACCGAACGCCGTAATGCGGAAATGCTGCTGCGCAGTAAGAAAGAATCCTATCGCGCCCTGGTCGAGAATGTTCCGGATATTATAGTCCGCTATGACCGGTGCGGGCGCCGGCTGTACGCCAATCCGGCCTACGAACGGCTGATCGGCGGAAGCGCGGAACGGTTGATTGGCAAGACCGTGGGCGAAACGCCGGTATTCGGGCAGATGATCAGCAATCAGATCCATCAGACTATTCTCAATGTGCTCTGCAACGGTCACCCGAAGGAGATCGAAATCAGCTGGGAGCCGGTGTCCGAAGGGGCTCAGCGATTCTACCTTGCCAGCTTTGTGCCCGAATTTGACACAGACGGTGAGGTGAGCAGTGTGTTGTGCATTTCCCGCGACATCACCGAACTCAGGATGTTTCAGCACCAGCTCCAGCATATGGCTTTTTTTGACCCGCTTACCAAACTTCCCAATCGGACGCTTTTCACCGACCGGCTTGACCGGTTGGTTTCGGAAATGTCCCGCAGCGAACAGACAACCGCCGCCGGGATCATGTTTCTCGATCTGGATGGTTTCAAGACGGTGAACGATACTCTGGGGCATGATGCGGGAGACCAGTTGTTGATAGGGGCGGGCAAGAGAATCCGGAATTGTCTGCGGGATTACGACACCGTTGCGCGACTGGGGGGTGACGAGTTCGCGGTGATTCTTCCAGAGGTGCGCCAGGAGCTTGATCTGGCATTGGTTGCCCGGAAGATTCTGGCCGCCATCGAAGCGCCATTTTCTGTTTCAGGCAAGGAACTGTTCATCACCACCAGCATCGGAATCGCCTGCTATCCGGCGGACAGCGTCGAATCGTCCGAGCTGATCCGCTTCGCCGATGCGGACATGTACCATGCAAAGGCGATGGGGCGCAACAACTTCCAATTCTATTCGGCGTCCCTGACACGCCATGCAGCAGATCGAATGCAGTTGGAATTCGATCTGCGCAAGGCTCAGCAGATGGGAGAGCTCGAACTGTATTTCCAGCCCAAGGTGGATACCCTTATCGGCCAACTGGTGGGGGCCGAAGCACTTCTGCGCTGGAACCATCCCACGCGCGGACAGATCCCGCCCGACGCATTCATCGGCATTGCCGAGGATACCGGATTGATAATCGGCATCGGAATCTGGGTGTTGCAGACAGCATGCAGCGTCGCGGTTGAGTGGAATCGTGAAGCGCTCTATCCGGTCAAAATAGCGGTAAACCTGTCGGTGCGCCAGTTTATGACCGGTGATATCGTGGCATCGATGCAAACGGTGCTTTCGGAGACCGGGTGCAAACCCGAATGGCTGGAGCTGGAGATAACGGAAGGTCTCCTCATGACGCGCAAACCTGAAATCACTGCGAGCCTGGAGTCCCTGAACAGTATGGGGTTCTCCATCGCCATCGACGATTTTGGCACCGGATATTCCGCGCTCTCCTACCTGACAGACTTTCCTGTCAGCACAATCAAGATCGACAAGTCGTTCATCCGGGATATCACGACACAGAAAAAGAGCCTGGAGCTGGTAAAGGCCATCGTGTCGATGGGGCATGCGCTGGCTCTCGAATTGGTAGCCGAGGGGGTTGAAACTGGTGAGGAGGCCGCCTGTCTGGACAGGCTCGGTTGTCATGTTATTCAGGGGTATTTCTACGGCAAGCCGATGCCGATCGGCGCCTTCAACTTCTGGCGAACCGGGTTCGTAGCCAGCAGGCAGTCCGGCGATGATGTGATGACCCCGCTGGTGCAATCGTCGTGGCGGGACTACCTGACTACAGGCCATGAGATGATCGACGTGCAGCATCGCGAACTGTTCAAGCGGATTACCAGGCTTACGACAGCCTGCAGGTCAGGGAAAGGGCAGAAGGAGGTTTCACAGTTGCTTGACTATCTGGGCGGGTACATCAAGACCCATTTTTCAGCCGAGGAGAAGCTGCTCATGTCGATCGATTCTCCAAATTACCAGGATCACAAAGCTGCTCACGACACTTTTTCAGCGGTGATCGACATGCTTCGTTCCCGTTATCTCGAAGATGGTGAAACCATGGCGCTGACCATGGAAACGAACTACGTGGCTGTCGACTGGCTCACCAGGCATATCTGCACCATGGACCGGGATCTGGCCGACCGGCTTCATCTGAGCGGCACTGCCGGCCGTTGAAGGCAATGATCACAATAAATTTAAAATTGAACTAAAAGGAGTCAGTCGTGTCATTTACATTGCGCATCATCATCGGGAACGCTGCAAGTATTATTCTGGCAGTAGCCGCCATGGCTATATTCAACACCAAGGGAGATCCCGGCATTGCTGCCGCTATCGGTGTCGCGCTGCTGCTGGCAATGTCTTCTCTCATGGGGTATCTCGCCAGTTGCGCCTTCAAGCCGCTGGCCGGTATCGTCACCGCTCTGGAAAAAGCTGCCGGAGGCGACCTCTCGGTAAGAGCGGAAGTTTCCGGAAGCGGTGAGTTTGCCCGCCTGGGCACAGCATTCAACACCATGATGGACGACATGAACAAGGCAATGCGTCAATTTTTCTCGGTTGCCGATCTGGTGCGCGATTCCGTCGCCATGGTCAGCGCCACTACAAACTCCATGGTCACGGCTGCCGAGGATGTGGCCATTCAGGCCAGCACCATCGCCACCGCAAGCGAGGAGATGTCGGCTACTTCCAGCGAGATCGCCCGCAATTGCCTCTATGCCGCCGAAAGCGCCCAGAAGGCCACCGAACAAACTCACACCGGGGTGCAGCTGGTGCAAAGCAGCTCCAGGCTGATGGAAAATATCGCATTGCGAGTCAACGAATCGGCGCATACCGTCGAAGGGCTGGGACAACGTTCCGACCAGATCGGTCAGATTGTCGGCACAATCGAGGATATCGCCGACCAAACCAACCTGCTGGCGCTGAACGCCGCCATCGAAGCGGCCCGCGCCGGTGAGCAGGGCCGCGGCTTTGCGGTTGTGGCCGACGAGGTGCGCGCCCTGGCGGAACGCACCACCAAAGCCACCAAGGAAATCGCCGCCATGATCAAATCGATCCAGGGCGAGACCAGGGCCGCTGTCGGCTCCATGAATGAAGGGGTGGGCGAGGTCAAGCGTGGCACCGGCGAAGCGGCGCGCTCCGGCGAGGCACTGGAAGACATCCTCATCCGCATCAACGAGCTTTCAATGCAGATCAGCCAGGTCGCAACTGCTGCCGAAGAGCAGACCGCCACTACAATGGAGATTACCGGCAACATCCAGATGATCACCAGTGTGGTCAATAGCAATGTGGAGAATGCCCGCGGCACAACCCAGGCGACTCAGCTGCTGGCCAGGCAGGTTGATGATCTGCATCAGCTGGTCGGCACATTCAAGCTGGCCAAGGCTATGGAGTGGAATGAGGCTTTTGCCACGCGTGTCACCAAGTTTGATAACGAGCATCGTACCCTCTTCACCATGGTCAACGATCTGCACGATGCCATGCAGCAAAAGCGCAGCCGCGAGGCGGTCGGATCGGTGCTCAACCGTTTGATTGAGTACACCGCCAATCATTTTGCAGGGGAAGAAGAGAATATGCGTCGCACCGGCTATCCAGATTTTGGCGCCCACAAGCGCGAGCATGAGAAGCTGGTAGAGCAGGCTCTGGGGCTCAAGGCAAAATTCGAGGCAGGAGAAACCCTGCACACGCAGAGCGTGATCGAGTTCCTGCAGAACTGGCTTGTCAATCATATCCAGGGGGTGGACAAAAAGTATGGGCCGCACCTGAACGAAAACGGAATTAGATAGCTCTTCAGTCTACTCGGCCGGTGCGACGGGCCGTATCAGTCTCTTTTTGGGCGGAGAATACGTGCCGGACTATTTCCGAGTGGTGCTCGATCCGGGCCAGACCGGGGAGGTGTGATTTGTAGGAAATAAAGGGCACGCCGGCGCTGTTGGCGGCCTGCATGTCAACCTCGCCGTCACCAATGAAGAGAGCCTCTTCCGGCTCGATTCCAAAGTAATCCAATACCTTCAGAAGCGGCTCGGGATGCGGTTTCGGGTTGCTAACCTGTGACGCCGTCATGATGTATTCAAAATAGCCGGTCAGCCCGAAATCCTCGATAATCATATCCATCGAGGTAGCCCTGTTGGTGCAGATTGCCAGGGCGGTATGCCCCCTCAATTCGTCAAGTGCGCTGACAAAACCGTCTTCCATTCGCATGTACGGCATCAGGTCGCGATAATGAATGGTCTTGGCAAAGTTGAAGGCCTCATCACGCTGTCCGTCTCCGGCAAAGAAATACTCCATCACATTATTGAACGAATAGGTGTGAAGAACTCTTTTTGCGTCACTGTCGCTGCGGTCAATTTCCGGTCTTCCCAGAAACCCCATGACGCGGTTGTAGAAAACATAATTGGATTCAATAGAATCAAGGATTACGCCATCACAGTCATAGATGACGACCTTATAGCGGCTTTTTAACTCATTCACTCTCAGACTCCGTTGTTGTATTCTCAAGTTTCCCCAAATACTCTTCCCACTCAATCGGCAAGAGGTATTTCTTGCGGCTGTTACACTCTTTGCAAGCCGGCACCACATTGTTGCGGGATGCCTTGCCGCCGCGCGATACCGGGACCAGATGGTCCATGGTCAGCTCTTCCGGCGGGAAACGTTCACCGCAAAAGTGACAAACACCAAGCGCCAGCCGATTTTGCCACCAGCGGCTCTTGCGGAGCTCCCGTGATTTCTCGCGTTCCCGCTTGATGTCCGCTTCACTGATTTCGATTACAAAGTGATCCATCTATCTGGCCTTCATGGAATATCTGTTTAATTCTCTAGTTCGACAATAGCTTAAAAAGAGGTGATTTGGTAGAGATAATGCTCTCAAAATGCCCGGGATGACGGAGGAGTGTTAAAAAATAGTTGATAAATTTCGTCCGGTGGGTTATAAAACCAGTTCCTAATGCGCTTGTAGCTCAGCTGGATAGAGCAACGGACTACGAATCCGTAGGTCGGGCGTTCGAATCGCTCCAGGCGCACCAAAAAATCAAGGACTTAACCGATTCAGGTTAAGTCCTTTTTTGTTTTTGGTGCATCCTGGAAGCCTGCCTTTGAGCAGTCTCTTTTTGCATGTTTTTTGTTAACTGCTTGTAAATTGCCTATTTTTTAGGTTTTGGTTTTTCAGACAAGATTCAACCTGCTTGCCATTATCAAAATAATAACCATTGACACGTAATATCAGCTAGTTATGGACTATGATTATTCGGTAAGCAAACCGATAAAACACCAGTCTTTTCGCAGCATTTATGCGAGTTATCCACTTCTTCCACAGGGTTATTCACATTTTTTGTGGATTGATTTGCATGCTCGACATAACAGCTACTTAGTAGCTTAATGAGAAAAACAGCGGCGGTTTACATGGAAAAAAACTGGAGTTTTCCGGCGTTATAAATTGGCGGGTAATCTTTCATCTGTGCTGAAATAATCTGACATAATCTGCGCGTTGGAATTGGCCAAAACTTGACAGTGATCAGGATGTGGCAGTATTCTCGGCCCGGAAATATTCTCTTGTAAATTGAGCGGTAAAACAAGGCTAAGCCATGACAGGCGCGAATCGAAATATCATACTGCTTTTTACAACCCGTATTTTGAGGCTCTTCGGCTACGGATTTCTGTCGGTAGTGCTTGCCCTCTACCTTGCGGAATCCGGTTTCACCGATGTTCTCATGGGGTTGCTGTTCTCGCTGACGCTGGTCGGCGACGCCGGAATATCGCTTCTTCTCACCACTACAGCCGATCGTTTTGGCCGCAAAAAAACACTGGTCATCGGCTCGATCCTCATGATGGTTGCCGGTGTAGTCTTCGTCCTGACGAGTAATCCGCTGCTTCTCATAATTGCCGCTATCATCGGGGTAATCAGCCCGAGCGGCAACGAAATCGGGCCGTTTCTTCCCGTCGAGCAAGCGATGCTTTCTCAGCTCGTGTCAAAAGAGCGGCGTACCGGCCTGTTTGCCTGGTACAATCTGAGCGGTTCGCTGGCGACTGCTATTGGCGCGCTTGCAGGAGGGTTTCTTGCCACGCAGCTGCAACAAAATGGAACAAGTCCGCTTGACTCCTACCGGATAATCCTGTGTGGCTATGCGCTTGTCGGTGGGCTGCTGGCACTTGTCTTTACGGGCTTAAGCAGGGAATGTGAGGCTGCTCCCGCATCGTCGCCAATCTCCTCGCCGAACCGGTTCGGTCTGCACAAATCACGGGGAGTCGTAACAAGGCTTTCGCTGCTTTTCTCCATGGATGCTTTTGCCGGAGGGTTTGTCCTGCAGAGTTTCATGGCTTACTGGTTTCATGTCCGCTTCGGCGCGGATGAGGCGATGCTGGGGAGTATTTTCTTCGGCGCCAACCTGCTCGCCGGTTTTTCGGCGCTGCTTGCCGTGCCGCTGGCAAAAAAAATCGGCTTGATCCGCACCATGGTATTTACGCACCTGCCGTCGAATATTCTCCTGATACTTGTTCCATTCATGCCGAATTTCACACTGGCGATAACCATGCTGCTGTTACGTTTCAGCATCTCCCAGATGGATGTGCCGACGCGTCAGGCATATACCATGGCGGTAGTTGACCCGGATGAGCGTTCCGCCGCAGCGGGTATTACCGGTATCGCCCGCTCGGTCGGCGCGTCGCTCTCTCCGGTACTTGGCGGTGCCCTGCTGGCGTTCTCCATGGGCAGCCCGTTCATAATTGCAGGAGGTCTTAAAATCGTCTATGATCTTATCCTGTTCAGGAGCTTCAAAGCTTCGAATGTGTCTGATGAATTGTAAATTATAGGTTAGGGGAGTCAACACTGCATGACACATTTTGAAGCAATCATACTTGGCATCGTGGAGGGTCTGAGCGAATTCCTCCCCATATCTTCTACAGGACACCTGATTCTTGCATCTGCCTTGCTGAAACTCAACCAGACCGAAGCCCACAAGGTGTTCGAGGTCACCATCCAGTCCGGAGCCATGCTGGCAGTGGTCTTCATCTACCGGAAACAGCTTGCCTCCAGCTCGGACCTGCTCAAAAAACTCTGTTTCGCATTCCTGCCAACCGGCGCCCTCGGTTTTCTGCTCTACAAGCTGGTCAAATCGTTCTTCCAGCCATCGCTGGTCAGTTACATGCTGATCGCGGGCGGAGTAGCTTTCATCGCAATTGAGCTCTGGATCAAAGACCGTCCTGAAACCGTGGCAAGTATTCAGGATATTTCCTACCGCCAGGCCTTTACCATCGGTTTGATTCAGAGTCTATCCATGATCCCCGGCGTGTCCCGTTCCGGCGCCACCATCATGGGCGGACTCGCGCTCGGCATCAGCAGGAAGGACGCAGCCGAGTTCTCCTTCCTGCTGGCGCTGCCAACCATGCTGGCGGCTACGGCCTATGATATCTACAAGAACCACAGCGTCTTCGTCTTTGGTGACTGGCAGAATATCCTGATCGGCTTGATAACATCCTTCATCTTCGCCGTGATTGCCATCAAGGCGCTCCTCAAATACATTACCAATCACACCTTTATTCCATTCGGTATCTACCGGATCGTCGTCGGGGTCGCGTTTCTTATATTTATGCCGTAGCTCCACTCAAATCAGTAGACGATGTTCCGCTTTGGCGCACTCCCCGTCACGATCTGCTCGAACGCCTTGCCCTGATCCGAGTTAATCAGCAGGTAGCGGGGCAGTTTATTCACGCTGTCCGAGGGGCCCGCATGATGAGCCACAATCGTGAATGTGGCGATATAACCGGCCTCGGCGGCTTTTTTCAGCAGGTAATCATCATATATGCCAAACGGCCATGCCAGCATGTCCACCTTGCCGCCAAGTTCCTTTTCAATCTTCGCCTTTGATTTCGTCAGCTGCGTCGTCACCGACTTCTCAAATTCCTGCGGTGTCATTTTTTTCTTGTCCCTTTTGAAGTTAGGGTGCCAGTAGGTGTGTCCCTGGAAGTCGAACAGGCCGCTCTTCTTCAGCTCACGGATCTGATCCCACGTCATCGCGTATTTGGCGTTTGAGACGGCGGACGGGTAGATGAAAACCGTTACCGGCACGTTGTATTTTTTTGCGAGCGGCAGCATGTCGGTGTACACCGATTTATGAGCGTCGTCCTCGACGATCACCACCGATTTGGGAGCAGGAGCAGGGCCTTTCTTTTGATACCAGTCAACCAGTTGCCGCAGCGGGATCACTTTATAACCGTTGTCTCGCAGATATTTGAGGTGGGACTCGAACACCGGTGTGGTGATCGTCATGCCGTCGGCCACCGTCGGGCCGAAGCGGTGATAGAGCAGGATCGGAACCCTTACTTCCTGACTTGCGACCGGCTGATTCTTCCTGATTTCTGGCGGGGCGGCATGTGCGAGGGAAATGGACAGCGAGAGAAACAACAACAGGATCATCGATTGTAGATGGTACTTCATAAACAAAAAAACCTCCGTAAATTGTGGATTACTTCACTTGTAAAATAATGCATCTTTTCACTGATTATGGCCAGTGAAACTATCCCCTTTCAGGGAAGCCTGCCGCCATGCCCCGTCCCGCCTGGATTTGCAAGACAGTCTGAGTAAATATAAAAAGCCCCTGTCAAATATTGGCAGGGGGCTTTTGGGATGTCTCGTGAAGTGGGGCAATAATCCGTTGGTGGATTGCTCTCAATTGGGTAGTATTGAGTTGGCTGTTATGCTGTTTATGGAGGCATGATGTCGTCTAGCAGACGGCGTGGTTTGTTCTGGATCTCGTGTAATGACGGTAGGTTACGATTATTTATGCAATATGTCAAAAGCTTTTACAATTATCATGGTTGATATTAAGAATCTGTCGGAATTAGGAATCAAACCATCTACAACCTCTGAAGTTCCGGCGGTTCGCACACCATAACTTCAAGCTGTCCAAAACGCCGCATATATGAAGGTTTCGCGGAAGGAACCACCAGAAGATTCCTGCCGTTTGGATAGTAATCGCGAAAAGTCTGCAACGCACCAGGATCAAAGGCAGACTGATCCCATTTGCACTCGATGGCATCCACCTCGTCCCGGCGGCGCTCAATGACAAAATCGACCTCACGGCCGTTTTTGTCCCGCCAGTAGCGAACGATATTATCCGGGAAATATGCCTGCAGCTGCTCCAGCACCAAATGCTCCCACAGTTGTCCCAGATCATCATGGCGGAGCGGATCCCATCCCCTGACATAACTGACAAAACCGGTGTCAAAAGCATATGCCTTGGGCATCTTTATGATCTCATTCTGACCGTTGCCGAAAAAAGGGCGAACAAGGGTCAAGGCATTGGTGATCTCAAGGGCTCGCAGATGACTTTCCACTGTGGGGCGAGTGATACCAAGCGCGCAGGCGGTTCGGGTTACTTCCAGTTGTCCGCCGCTCTGGCGGATGACATACTCGAAAAGCGCATTGAATCGGTTCATGTCTCTGAAACCAAACAGCCGCTGAATATCTCGGGCAAAGAAAGAATCAAGCCACTCACGATAGAAGGAAGGAGATTTGGATGTTGCCAGAAGAGCTGGTGGCAGTCCGCCGTGGAACAGTCGCCTTGGCAGTTCGGCTCCGAATGCGGCAAGTTCGTCCCAGAGAACAGGTACAAGATGGATGGTACGTTTACGACCGGTCAGGGTGTCGCGAAACTTGGAACTAGCCGCCAATGTGGATGATCCGGTGGCAAGAATGCGAATATGAGGGAAAAGGTCGGCGCCGATCTTCAGAAGCCGTGTAGGATCTTGCAGTTGATGAATCTCGTCAAATACTACTACCGGCTTGTCACAGGAACGGAAGAACAGTTCTGGATCACGCACCATCTCAGCCACGCTCGGAAGGTCGCAATTGATGTACAAGATGCGTTCCGAACCAAGTCCTTCTGACAGGGTGGTCTTTCCGCAACGGCGAACACCGCACAGCCATACAATGGGAGCTTCACTCCACGCTTTTTCAATGCGCTCAATCCAAAAGGGTCGCAAAATCATCCAGGTTTTCACTCCAGAAGGGAAATGCAGAATGCAACCATACTATACTTTTAGTGTATCTATTTGTAAAGCACGATTGCGGGCGCTATAATTATCTTCCCTTTCTCCACTTTCAACACATACGGCTTTCACCATTTTCCGGTTACGCCACCTGATAGAGCGGGTACAAAGCCTTATTCAGCCTTCTATTCAAAGCGGCGGATCAACTGCCCGGTATTTTCGTCCAGCTCGATGACCAGTGTTTTGCCCTTTTTGGCAGAATTATTTACTTCCGTTTGCTGTTTGGTTTTATTGGCTGCCTCCTGCTTTTCGTACTGTTCTCTGGCGGCGGCGCTTCGTCTGGCTACGGGATCCTTGGCTTCAAGGTCTTTATCCCACACGACCTTGACCCGGTTACGGTACTTTTTGGGGACATCCTCGAATCTGTTGGTGATGATGAGCGCGCCGCTGTCGTTCTTGTACTTGAAGAAATCCGCTTGAGGACTCCTCGCAGCACGATTGTTCCGTCGGCAGACTGACTACCTGGTGACATCCATCCAGCGTAAATTTCACAACGTCAACAGAGGAAACCGATAAAGATATTTCTAATTATCTGCAACTATGTATAATGAAATTGCCATAAATTCTAACACATTCCGGAGAGGAGTATGTTTTGAAGAGTATAGTTGAGTGCGATTCCATTGAAGAAGCTCGCTCGAACATCGACCGCATCGACCGTCAAATTGTAAGCCTGTTATCTGAGCGTGGCGGCTATGTGAAACAGGCAGCGCGGTTCAAGAAAACCACGGATGACGTAAAAGCACCTCAACGCGTCGAACAGGTTATTGCCAAGGTCACGGCACTGTCACAAGAATTGGGAGCAAACAGCCTGGTTACAGAGCAGGTTTACCGTGCAATGATTGCTGCTTTCATTGAAGCAGAGTTGGCTGAGCATGCCGCACTCAAGTTCTCCCCATACCCGGCAACCTGCAAGGCTACATGAAGCCGGGAAGTGTCCATAATTTTCTCAGTAATAATAGTTTTGTGGTTGCTTACCTGTAGCAAAAGTGGCTATCATCAAACGTATAAGGGACCTTATAAAAATGAGTGAAGAAAATAGAACACCAGCCGCTGAAGAAGAGTTAAAATCTGGCCCTCTGAAGAAGCTGCCCGATCTGAAAACCCTCAGGGAAGAATGTGGGGTGACGACCGAGGACATCTTCCTCAAGACCAGGATCAACGCCACCATTCTGAACGCTATTGAGAACGGCGAGTTTCATCTCCTCCCGGCGCCTGTTTATACAAAAAAATTCATTGAGCTCTATGCAAAAGCGATCGGTATTGATGCGGGAATCATCCTTGCCCATTATCAGCGCCATGTGGATGAAACACAGGTCGTGCCGGAAGACGTCAGTGTCGTCAAAGCACAGAACGCTTTTGACCGCAAACCATTTCCGCGTTATCTCTGGTACGCCGTCCCTGCCGTGGCAATTATTGCCGCCGCCTTTATCATGTATGCCTTCTTCCATGAGAAAGAAACCCCCGGAATCGTTCAACGCAACGTAACTGGTGTCGAGCAGAAGGAAGTCGTTCCCAAGCCTGCTCCCGCCGTGAAAGAGCCGCCTCTGGAGGCTGCGGTCAAAGTCCCTCAGGCACCGCCGCCAGCAATGGTTGTCCAAAAAGAGACAATGCAAACTCCAGGCAATACACCCCTTAATCTGCTTATTGAAGCAACGGAAGACACCTGGCTTAAAATAGCCGAAGACCGTAATCCCCCCTACCAGATCATCTTGAAGAAGGGGGAAAAGTTGAGCCGTAATGCTAAGGAGTTTTTTGTTATCGATGTGGGGAATGCCGCCGGTGTCAACATCACCTTTCTAGGCAAGTCATTGGGAAATTTAGGCCGGAAAGGGCAGGTCGTGCATCTTCGCCTGCCGCAGCAGTAATGTGGCAAAAAAAGGTTGCGAGAAAGGGTGCTTTTTCCCCTGGCGGCGGCAATCTACTTACTGACGAATTTCAAAAACGACTTCAGCATTTCCTGCGGCACATCTTCAATCTTGTTGTACACCCTGCCTCTTTCCACGAATGATATTGAGAATGGATCGTTTGGACCGCCATCAATGGCC
>Ga0154406_1177_pt2 | contig 25571 bp, 24 predicted proteins | sample RifGroB2_FD_115910 | JGI IMG/M metagenome (GOLD analysis project Ga0154406, IMG submission 115910) | Geobacteraceae bacterium GWB2_52_12 | reverse complement strand
TGGATCCCCGCTGACTTCTCAGAGAATCTACGACGGGGAAAGATTGCTCCGCTTCAGGTGATTGTGGACGGCAGTGATTCCAACACAGCCACCATTGCCCTTGGTTATGTGGAGGGGGTGACGGAACGCTTTGGCCAACGGGTTACGGGTGGACTCGCGCGTCCCCCCATCGATGCCAGGGTGCGGGTCTGGTACAATCCGGAGCTTAAATCGCGCAATTACATCATTCCCGGACTGATTGCGGTAATCATGGCAGTCATCTCTGCCCTCCTCACCTCGCTCACCATCGCCAGGGAATGGGAACGGGGCACCATGGAGCAGCTGATCGCCACGCCGGTAAAAACCACAGAGCTGATCGCCGGCAAACTGCTGCCCTACTTCTTCATCGGCTTTATCGACGTGGCCGTTTCCGTGGCCATGACGGTATTTATCTTCGACGTACCATTGCGGGGGAGCCTGTTACTACTCGCTTTCCTTACCTCCCTCTTTCTTTTTGGAGGTCTCTCCCTGGGAATACTCATCTCGGTTGTAGCCAAGTCCCAGCTCGTTGCCAGTCAGATTGCCATGGTAGTGAGTTTTTTACCGGCCTTCCTTCTGTCGGGGTTCATGTACGCCATCAGCAACATGCCGCTCCCGCTTCAGAATATGACCAGAATCATCCCTGCCCGTTATTTCGTAGCGATTCTCAAAGGCATCTTTCTCAAAGGGAGCACTCTCAGGCAGCTGGCAACGGAAACGATTCTTCTTACACTGTTCGGCATAGTGACCTTCGCCCTTTCGGTCAGGACATTCAAGAAAAGGATCGTGTGATATGTTCGAACGGATCAAGGAAATGGTGATCAAGGAGTTCAGTCAAGTGTTCCGGGACCGGAGGATGAAGGCTATCATCTTTGTCACCCCGATCCTGCAACTCCTCATTTTCGGCTACGCGGTCACCACCGACGTAAAGAGCATAAACACCGCCTTCTACGACCTGGACCAATCCTACGAAAGTCGGGAACTGGGCCGGCGGCTCGAAGCATCCGGCTACTTCACCATCACGGTCACTCCCTCTTCGGTGAAAGAGATAGGGGAACTCCTCGATCGGGGAAGGGTCCTTGCCGCAGTGCAGATCAACAAGGGCTTCAGCCAGGATCTGGCGCGGGGCATCCCCACGGAAGTGCAGATGATTGTGGACGGAACCGATTCGAATACAGCTTCCGTTGCCATGGACTACGCCACGCGGGTCATCACCCGTTTCGGCAAGGAATTCGGGACTCGGGCCGGTATACAGCGGTTTGTAAAGCCGGCCCGTATCGACCTGCGTTCCCGTGCCTGGTACAACCCTGATCTGCGGAGCAGAAACTACAATGTGCCAGGGGTCATCGCCATAATCATCATGCTCACCTGCCTGCTGTTGACTGCCATGGCGGTGGTAAGGGAGCGGGAGATCGGTACCATGGAGCAGTTGATGGTTACGCCGCTGAAACCGGTGGAATTGATGCTCGGGAAGACTATCCCCTTTGCACTGATCAGTTTTTTCGACATGGCACTTGTGACAACCATTGGTGTCTTCTGGTTCGATGTCCCGATCAAAGGGAGTATTCCACTCCTTGTTCTCTCTATAGCCATCTATCTGCTCTCGGTATTGGGAGTGGGACTCTTCATTTCAACCATTTCCCGAACCCAGCAACAGGCGCTGATGGCCACCTTCCTTTTCTACATACCGGCGGTCCTTCTCTCCGGTTTCATGTTTCCCATCGAGAATATGCCGGTGGCCATTCAGTACGCAACGTATCTGAACCCGCTCAAATATTTCCTGATCATCATCCGTGGGATCTTCCTCAAGGGAAACGGGATCAACATTCTTTGGCCGCAGATGGTCGCCCCTTCTTTTGCTGGGTGTTATAGTCATAACAACCAGTTCCCTTCGATTCAGGAAGAGGCTCGGGTAAGAGACGAGCGATGAAGATCTTTGTCAAGCTGCCTGGTAGAGGAAGTAGAGCTACAATTTGAAGCGTCCATAATATTCCGAGGCATTATGTTTTTGCCGGTTATTACCGGGTACTACGAAATGGAAAATTGCAGAACAGGAGGAATCCGCCATGTTTGTTGTTATTATTAATTTTCCACCCATTAAAGCCGGGAAAGATGCTGAATTCAGGCAGTGGTTCGTCGATACGAACAAGGAGTTTGGCAATTTCAAGGGGTTTATTGGCCGACGCCTTTTAAAGCCCATGGAGAGCGGCAACTATGCTGCCATTGTGGAGCACGAGAGCCACGAAAGCTTCATGGCCATGCATGAGAGCCCGGCCCACAACGAAGCTGGCAAACGCGTCGGACCATTGTTCGATGGCAGCGCATCTCCCCAGTTTTACGAAGTAATTATCGGGTAAAGAGGTCGCGGAGGACGGCGTAAGAACTTCCCAGACCCCACTTCGTACCGTACTAAGTGGCGTGGGGCCCCCGGCGTTATAAAACCCAAAGGAGAAGACGATGAACGGACAAGCAAGAAAATCACGAGCATTGATTTGGACCATTTTCCTCATTGCCCTGGCGGTGATGCTTCCCGGCCAGGCCATGGCCCACTGTGACACAGAGAGTGGGCCTACGGCTGTAGATGCACGTAAAGCCCTGGAGAAGAGTGATTTCAATATTGCAGCCATCTGGGTTGGAGAGGAACAAACCCAGAAACTTCGCGAGAGCTTTGAGGAGTCACTTGCTGTTTACAAAATGGGCGGCCAAGCAAAGGCACTCGCTGAGCGCTACTTTATGACAACTACGGTCAGGCTCCATCGGCAGGCAGAGGGAATGCCGTTTACCGAACTCAAGCCGGCACAGCCTCTCCCTCCGGTTGTCGCTAAGGCAGAAAAAACATTAGAGACCGGCAACTTGCAGCCAATTAATGATCTGCTCGCAACCGAAATGCAAAAAGAAACTCAGAAATGGTTTCAGAAGGCTCTCGACGCCAAGAAAAACTTTAAAGGCTACAATGTAGGAGCTGGAAGAGAATGGGTTGATGCCTATGTCAAATATGTAATTTTTGTCAATGGGTTGTATAAGACCATCCAGGCAGGACCCGCCCACGGCATACATGAATAAGCGCAGACAATAGAGTGCCCAACGACAGAATGAACGCGGGCGGGAAAAGGCTTGATCCTTTTCCCGCCGGTTATGCAAAAACCAGAAAGTATGAAAAAAATGCGCACGCGGAGTACGCAAAAATTTTACCAACAAAGGCAGCACAATTAAAAATAGGAGAAATGACATGGCCAAACAAGCGCGCGTTGATCAGGATGACTGCATCAGCTGCGGTCTCTGTATTGATAATCTGCCGGGTGTATTCCGTTATGTCGATAACGGCAAAGCCGAATGCTTCGATTCGAGCGGCGCAACCGAGGCAGAAATAGAAAGTGAGGCCATCGATGTCTGCCCGGTTTCGTGTATCCATTGGCAAGAGTAAATTTACTAACGGAGCAGTGAGTTATGACTGAAAAACGGCAGACCGATTGGAATCCACTGGAGGCTTCGATCCAGGAGAATCAACGCCAGGCATACGATAAAATGCGTGAGCATTGTCCCGTCGCCTACAGCAAATTCATGGGGTGGTCCCTGTTCCGCCATGAAGACATCCGTGCCGTTCTGGCCGATCCGGTAACGTTTAGTAACGCATCTAGATTTTTGGCAATCCCCAATGGCATGGATCCACCAATTCACGGCCGATACCATGATGCACTCGCCGCTCTTTTTAATGAAGAACAGATGACGAGGTTCGAGCCACGCATACGCAATATAGCTGCGCGCCTTCTTGAACCCTTGATCTCCGGTGAAGAGATAGAGCTGGTCGAGAATTTCGTTACGCCCTTTGCGTTCAAAACTTTGTGCGCTTTGCTGGGTTGGCCCGACCGGCAATGGCAATGCCTCGCCGGGTGGGTGCATGACAACCAGGAGGTGGCTCTCAGCCAAGACGCTGCTGCCGGCAAAGCCTTGGCGGACCTGTTTTCGAAACACGTCCGAACCAACCTGGATTCGCATCGCGCATCACCGGACAATACGAACGATGCAACCGCTGCGCTACTGAACATGGCGATTGATGGTGAGAAGTTCACCGACGAGCAGATCGTCAGTATCTTGCGCAACTGGGCAGCGGGACATGGAACCGTCTCAGCGGCACTGGGCATCCTGATCCTGCATCTTGCCCGGGATCCCGAACTACAGAACCAGTTGCGGAACGATCCATCTCTCATTCCTACGGCAATTGAGGAGATCTTGCGTGTTGACGGTCCGCTTGTCGCCAATCGACGAACCACGACCAGAGAGGTCGAAATTCAGGGACGAACCATTCCGAAGGGAGAGAACCTGACACTGATATGGATCGCCGCCAATCGCGATCCACGCATTTTTAACGATCCGGAAGTCATCAATCTGAAGAGAAGAACTGACGCCGGCCTGGTTTGGGGTCAAGGCATCCATATTTGCCTGGGCGCCCCCCTGGCAAGAATCGAGATGCGTGTGGCGCTTGAGGAGGTGCTCTCGCGCACAAAATGCATTGAGCTGGTTGACCCCGCTCCCCGCCGCGCCGTTTACCCCAGCAATGGCCTCGAAACACTTCACCTGCGGCTGAAGCCGTCGCCTTGACAGGCAACGTTTGGACAAGGGTGAGGGTTATCAATAACCGATCTGGTCGAGGTGAACGCCGCCTGTTTTGAAACAACCATGTTATTATTACGTTCCATCTGCTGATTATTGAACGGATGGCGGCGACTCTGGCTAAAATACAGGTAGCATGTAAGAATCCTGATCCATGAATATTCTATGCGGAGACGGTTATGGATAATACACTTAACAGTTTTGATTCTCTCGTGACTCTTGAGGTCAACGGTAAAAAATACCGGTACCATTCCCTGCAGGCGTTTGCCAAATCCACCCGCATAGATCTTTCGCGAATCCCCTTTTCGTTAAAAATACTTTTAGAAAACCTCCTGCGCCGGGAAGACGGGGTAACCGTCAGGAAAGAAGATATTGAGGCCCTTGCTCAGTGGGATCCGGCAGCTCTCTCGGACAGGGAGATACAATTCATGCCGGCACGAGTGCTCCTCCAGGACTTTACAGGCGTGCCGGCCGTCGCTGATCTCGCCGCCATGCGCGCAGCACTGCACCGGCTCAAAGGAAAACCTTCTCGTATCAACCCCCTGCAACCTGTAGATCTGATCATCGACCATTCGGTGCAGGTAGACAGTTTCGGCACTGTTGCATCGCTGAAAGCAAATACCGCCATCGAGTTCGAGCGAAATCATGAACGGTATCAGTTTCTCCGCTGGGGACAGGGCGCGTTCACAAACTTCCGCGTCGTCCCCCCGGAAACCGGCATCTGCCACCAGGTGAACCTTGAGTACCTTGCTCACGTCGCTATGACGGCGGAGCTGAATGGCGTGACGTGGGTCTATCCCGACACGTTGATCGGTACCGACTCTCACACCACCATGATCAACGGGCTGGGGGTGGTTGGCTGGGGTGTGGGTGGTATTGAAGCGGAGGCGGCCATGCTCGGACAACCCTGTTCGATGCTCATTCCTCAAGTGATCGGCTTCCGCCTCCTTGGCAGGCTCAAGCCGGGTGCAACGGCAACCGATCTCGTCTTGACGGTTACGCAGATGCTCCGCAGAAAAGGGGTAGTGGGGAAATTCGTGGAGTTCTTCGGCCCCGGCCTTACCTCGCTTTCCGTGGCCGACCGCGCAACAATCGGCAACATGGCGCCGGAGTATGGCGCCACAATCGGCATCTTCCCGGTTGACGAGCAGACCAGTGCCTATCTGCGCCTTACCGGGCGGGGTGAGCTTGTCTCGCTAGTCGAAGCCTACTTCAAGGTGCAGGGGCTCTGGCATACCTCCGGTCAGCCTGAGTCGGCATACAGCGATACGGTAGAACTGGATCTCGGAGCCGTCGAGGCATGTCTGGCCGGTCCCTCCCGACCTCAGGACCGGCTGCTGCTCAAGGAGGTGCGAAGTTCCTTTCGCACATCACTGGCCACCCTCATGCAACATGAAGTGGTAAAGCTGGAGAAGGAGACCAAGGAACGCTGGCTTGGAGAGGGAGGTTCGCCGATGACCGTTGCCCCGGAATTGATGGCACTCCATCCCGACCTGGAACTCGGAGCTCTGGGCCAGTGCGTACCGCTACGGCAACCTGACGGCACCGCATACAGTCTCTGCCATGGTTCTATTGTTATTGCCGCAATCACCAGTTGTACCAATACCTCGAACCCATCAGTGATGATAGCTGCTGGACTTTTGGCGAAAAACGCAGTGCGGCGCGGCCTGCAGGTAAAACCGTGGGTAAAGACGAGCCTCGCCCCCGGCTCAAAAGTTGTCGCCGATTATCTTGTGGCCACAGGGCTGATGCCCTATCTTGAAGGGTTGCGCTTCCACCTGGTCGGCTACGGCTGCACGACCTGCATCGGCAACAGTGGGCCTTTGCCGGAGCATATCACCAAAGCCATTGTTGACGGCTCCCTGTCGGTTGCAGCGGTGCTCTCGGGCAACCGTAACTTCGAAGGGCGAATCAACAGCTATGTCCGGGCTAACTATCTCGCTTCCCCTCCGCTCGTCATCGCGTATGCCTTGGCGGGAAACATCAACATCGACCTCACCCGCGATCCGCTTGGGATCGACGCGAATGGCCAGCCGGTGTATCTCAAAGATATATGGCCTGCGGAGGAAGAAGTTGCGGAGCTTGTCCACAGCCATGTCTCAGCGAAACAATTCAGCAATACCTACAGGAACGTTTTTAATGGCGGCGAGCTGTGGAACGGGCTCGAAACACCAACCGGCGAACTGTACCGGTGGCAGGATCAATCAACCTACATCAAGGAACCGCCGTTTTTTGCCGATTTCACAGCAGTACCGGCATCGGTTGCAGACATCAGGGGCGCCCGGGTCCTTGTGCTCCTCGGGGATTCCGTCACTACCGACCATATATCCCCGGCCGGTTCGATTGGAGAGGAGTCACCGGCAGGTCGCTACCTCATCTCCCTCGGCGTGAAGCCGGAGGACTTTAACTCCTACGGTTCTCGCCGCGGCAACCATGAGGTGATGGTCCGGGGAACCTTTGCCAATATCCGCATCAGGAACCGGCTGGTGCCGGAGGTGGAAGGGGGAGTTACTACGTGGACACCAAAGTACGGAAAAGAGAGTGAGCAGATGCCCATCTACGATGCAGCCATGCGCTATCACGAAGAAGCTGTCCCGCTTATCATCATTGCCGGCAAGGAATACGGGACAGGCTCATCGCGGGACTGGGCCGCCAAGGGAACGTTACTCTTGGGAATCCGCGCAGTGATCGCCGAAAGCTTCGAGCGCATCCATCGTTCCAACCTTGTGGGGATGGGAATACTCCCGCTCCAGTTCATGCCAGGCGAAACATACAGTTCTATTGGCCTTCGCGGAGATGAGCTGTTCGACATCGAAGGGCTTTCCTCGCTGAAACCGGGGCAAAGACTTACAGTCAAAACCGCGTCCGGCGATGGTTCCACCGGTCAATTTTCGGTGACCGTCCGAATCGACACCCCCAATGAACTCGACTACTTCCAGCATGGCGGGATTCTGTCGTATGTGTTGCGGCAGGCTTTGAAATGAGAAACTAAATCATCGATCTGGCTAAGATTAATTTATTCTGTAGGGCCAAGGATCGATTACACCTGAGCCCCTAGCAAATTGCAATGAACATCATGGGATTCGGCTGTCAACTATGAAAATGCTAACAATACATACTCAGATAAAAGTCTATACCATTGGACATTCGACTCACAGCCTAGACGAATTTGTTGGGTTGCTGCGGGCGTATGGCATCGAACGGCTGGTGGATGTACGGACCATCCCCCGTTCTCGGCACAATCCCCAGTTTAACAAAGACACGCTGGGAAAGTTACTGCGTAACCGCCGAATCAGTTACCGGCATATGAAAACGCTTGGAGGGTTACGACACGCTCGTGCCGATTCCCTCAATACCGGCTGGCACAACATTTCTTTCCGCGGCTTTGCCGATTACATGCAGACACCAGAGTTTGCAGTAGCCGTGATGAAGCTTGTTGAGCTGGTCAGTGAGAAGACAACTGCCATCATGTGCGCTGAAGCGGTCCCCTGGCGCTGTCATCGTTCTCTCATTGGAGATGCACTGACCGTCCGCGGTATTGATGTTGTGGATATATTTACCTCTAAAAGCGCCAAACCCCATACCATTACACCCATGGCGGAGATCTATGGAGAGCGAGTAACCTATCCAGCACAGGTAGAGGAGGGAAGCCCCCGTTTGGTCCGGAATAAATAATCACGCTATTGCGACGCACCTGAGAGTCAATTTCCAAACACGAAAGAAAAAAAAAGGAGTCTCACTATGTCATACTATTTCAGCAAAATGCTGCACATGACCTTCGAGAAAGCCATGTCAAGAGTAATTGAAGAATTGAGGCTGGAAGGGTTTGGAATTCTCACCGAAATTGATGTTACGGAAACATTGAAAAGGAAATTGAATGTTGATTTTCCGAATTACACCATACTTGGCGCCTGCAACCCGCCCTTTGCCTACAGGGCATTACAGGCAGAACCCAAAATCGGGACCATGCTGCCTTGCAATGTCATTGTTCAACAACTGGATAATGATGAAATAGAAGTGTCCGCCGTGGACCCGCTTGCCTCCATGCAGGCAATACAGAACAATGAACTGCTGATCATAGCCAAAGAAATACAGCTGAAACTCAAGAAAGTGATCGAACAATTGTAGCATGAGGTGGCTCAATGCAGAGATCTACTGGCCATGAATGAGAGGCGTAGCGAGGATATAGTCCTTATGAGAATTGGAATCAATAGGGCGACAATAATGACTCTGTTTCTAATTTGTGCGTGTACGGCGGTGATGTCAGGTTGCCAATCCGACCTGAGCAGCGATGGGTCAACAGGTGGCGTTGTTGTGCCCCATGGCTATATGGCCCGACTGGAGCAGGTACATGACGGCCGGATGATCGGGTTCGGACCCTTTGTGGGCTATTATTTTCGACCGGAAGACCCCAAGGATCTGAGCCGGTTGCAATTCATCTGTTTTAACGAAAACCGCTTCTATAGCTCGGATATGCCCGACGGCGCCAAACTGTACGAAGGAACGGCGGTAAGGGCGACGCTGCCCCAGGCCGATATCACCATCCCCGCCCAGGAGAGGATCAATCCGGTATTTTTTCCGGAAGCGCCCGAATCCTGGCGCAACACGCGGCCGGATCCTCAGGATGTCTTTGTCCATTTTCACTCCGGTTACAACGGTGCGGGCCCGGTGCGGACCGGATACTGGCTTCGCCATGTGGCTGTAGCCGATTTCACCTATGACATGGGGGGACGGGTCGGGAAAGAGAGCCTACTGTATCATCGGGTCCGCAAAGGGCCGGACCGGGGCTTCGCCAGGATCATCGAATTCGACCGGGGGCCAGAAAAGGACGATTGAATCGCATTTTTTGGATTCGGCTCGCAACCTTTGGAGACGGCACGCTAAAGGAGATGGAGGAAAAAGAGATGAAAAAGGGAGAAATGATTCGTTATGTGGTGATTGTCGCGATTTTGCTGCTTGGCCTTTATTGGTCGCTGGCTTCAGCAGCCGGTAAAGAATATCCCAACGCCCATTTTCTGGCTACCGCCGAATGGCTGAAGGCTCACAAGAACGACGCCTCCCTTGTCATCGTCGACGTCCGAGCGGACAAGGACGTTGCCGGGAAGTGGATCCCGGGCGCCATTAGCATGTCATGGGAGCTATTTCAGCAGGTCGATACCGCCAACAACATGGGCGAAGTCTTCGTGGGGATCGCGCGGGCACAGCAACTGCTCGGCGAGCACGGCATCGCCCGGAACGACACCGTGGTGCTTTACGATTCGGTGAAACGCGACGGGGGCGCCACCAGTTCCTACCTCTTCTGGGTTCTCGATCTGCTGGGGCACAAGAAAATGAAGGTGCTGGAGCGCGGTATCGACGGCTGGATCGCTGCCGGTGGAGAGACGGTCTCTACCCCCCGCAAGACTGTGGCGGTCCTCTACCAGGCCCCGGCGGGCGAGATCAAACTGCGTAAATGGGCGAAAGCCGAGTACCTGTTGTCGCGGCTCGATGATCCCTATTATCAGATCCTGGATGTACGGTCCCGAGAAGAATATCTGGGAGAAAAGCCTAATACCGCGCTGGACGGCACGGTGCTCAGGCTGGGACATATCCCGACCGCATACAACAACGATTACACCCTCAACTGGACCTCCCCCGACAGCAAAGCGATCAAGCCTTACGCAACGTTGCAAAAACTCTACAGGGGCTTCGACCCCGGCAAGGCCGTGATTACCTACTGCCATTCGGGCCGCCGCGGATCATTCGGATATTTCATGCTCCGACTCATGGGCTTCGAGGACGTGATGCTCTATGAATCCTCGTGGATGGAGTGGGGCAATAAACGCTATTACTACCCGGTTGAAACCACGGAAAACATTATCAGCGGTGATACCCTGAAGGGTACGACCTCCCCATCCGCTGCCTTCAAACGTCAAGGAACTACGACCCCGAAAAGCGGCGCGGCCGCACCATCCGGAGGCGGCAACGGTTCCAAAAGCGGGTACGTCTCCTGCGGAGGATAAACACCATGGAATCCAAGAACAACCCGCGCATCCCCTATTGGAACTGGATCCCGGCCGCATTTGCCCTGTCGGGTCTCATTGTTTTTATTTTTGCCACCTATGGCCCCCCGGCCTCGTCCAGTGGATTCGTCAGCACTCTCAATGGCTTTTTTGCGTGGATGGCACCGGAATACGCGGGGTCCAAGGCCCATTATAGGGCCATTCCCGGCCCCGGATCATGGCTCTTCACATTTGTTCTGGGCATGGCCATCGGCGGCTTTATTGCCGGGCGGACGTCTAAAACGATCCCGGTGCGCGATATACCACCTATCTGGAAACAGCGCTTCGGCGAGAGCCGGGCAAAGCGGTACGCTGCCACTTTTTTCGCCGGCTTTTTGATCCTTTTCGCATCGCGGCTGGCCGGCGGCTGCACCCTGGGGCTCTTCATCTCCGGGTCGGCGCAACTGGCCATCAGCGGCCTTTATTTCGGTGTCGTAATTTTTGCCGTGGCCATGTTCACGACCCGGCTGCTCTACGGGAAGAGCGCTGGAAAGGAGGATATCCAATGACAAATATTTGGCTGGGACTCTTTTCAGGGATCGCCTTCGGCTTCGTCATTCAGCGCATCGGCGCTACTGACGCCCATCGAATGGCCCGATCACACCTGATGCTGGACGGTGACATCCCCCGGTTCATGCTCCTGACTGTGGCCTTGTCCGCCGTGGGACTTTTCGGCCTCCAGTCGGTCGGCGTGGGACGCATCTCGCCCCTGCCCACCAGCGTCGTGGCTACGGGGCTGGCCGCAGTGATCTTCGGCATCGGGTGGGGGCTGGCCGGGTACTGCCCCGGCACCATGTGGACTGCTGCCGGTGAAGGCCGCATCGATGCACTCTTCGCCCTGCTGGGCGGACTGGCCGGCACGGCCCTTTTCGCCCAGTTGCACGAGACGCTGATTCCCATTTTATACGATCCCACAAACGTGGGGCAGATCACCTTGACGGATCTGTTCGGCAATTACGGCATCGCCGTTGCGGTGCTGGCCGTCGGTTTAGGTCTGTGTGTCTGGGCCATCGGAAAGATGTGGGGGGCGGGTGATAGAGTCATTTCATACGGACGAGGAATGGATGATCGCGAATAGGGTATACCGCGTTCTCAGCCTTGGCTGCAAAAAAGGAGAAATAAACCATGAAGATGAAATTCATCTCTCGGCTCAATCCGTTTTTGGAGCGTGCCCCCCCATAGAAAACGTCCCGTCGGCGCAATAGGTGAGCTGACACCCGTGCAGATCGCAATGAAACCGATTGTGGAGCATGCGGCGCTGACCGCCGGACGCTGGTCTTACTCGGAACGCATGCCCGTAATGCCATGGCTTGGCGCGGGCCTGTGGCCGCTACTCCAAATGGCACTGCTGCCTTCCCTTACTTTTTTGTTTGCCCGCTGGTGGGCCGGTCGCAGTGTAACCAAGGGAGAATCTTTATGATGAACCAAACGGATGGCTGGATGGGCGGGGGGATGGGCGGAGGAATGTGGCTTTGGACGGTAATCGGTGTACTGTTGGTGGTCCTGCTGATCGTCGTCATCACCAAGCTGTCCAACAAATAATCGTGCACATCATTTGATACCGCTCATCAACCGAAAGGAACTGATATGGCCATCGACCCCATCTGCGGCATGACGGTAGAAGAAGCAAATGCACTCCACGCCGAGCGTGATGGCCAGACATTCTACTTTTGCAGTGACCACTGCCGGCAAAAGTTTTTGTCAACGCCCGCCACTGAGAAGCCCGAAAAAAAACCAGAGGGCAAAGCCGTCTACACTTGCCCGATGCATCCGGAGATCGAGCAGGACCATCCCGGCGATTGTCCAAAGTGCGGCATGGCGTTGGAACCGAAGAAAGTGACAGCGGGCTCGGATGAAGAGGAAAACGCTGAACTTAATGACATGACCAGGCGTTTCTGGATCGGCGCCGTACTGACGTTGCCGGTGTTTGTCCTGGCGATGGCTCACCTGGTTCCGGCGTTGGCCAGGCAATCCTGGGCGGATAGCCACACCTCACGCTGGCTGCAATTTGCACTCACCACACCCGTTGTACTCTGGGCGGGCTGGCCGTTTTTCCGCCGAGGCTGGCGTTCCGTCGTGACGCGTCATCTGAACATGTTCACGCTGATCGCCATCGGCGTGGGGGCAGCCTTCATCTTTAGCGCCGTGGCGATGCTGATGCCCGACCTGTTCCCGCACACGATGCAGCACGAGGGCAAGGTTGCCATCTACTTTGAGGCCGCAGCGGTGATCATTGTGCTGGTGCTGCTCGGCCAGGTGCTCGAACTGCGTGCCCGCAGCCGCACTGGCAGCGCCATCAAGGCGTTGCTGAATCTGGCGCCTCCCACTGCACGGCAAGTCGCAGAGGAAGGCGATCAGGAAGTCCCGCTCGACCAGGTGAAAGTCGGTGACTGGCTGCGTGTGGTTCCGGGTGACAAGGTGCCCGTTGATGGCGCTGTGGTCGAAGGTCACTCAAGCGTGGAAGAGTCCATGATCACCGGCGAACCGCTCCCGGTGGAAAAAAGCGTCGGCGACAAGGTGACGGGCGGCACTGTCAATGGCCCCGGCAGTTTCGTCATGTGTGCCGAGCGGGTCGGAAGCGACACGTTGCTGGGGCAGATTGTCAACATGGTTGCCGAGGCCCAGCGCAGCCGCGCGCCCATTCAAGGTCTCGCCGACAAGGTCGCGGGCATCTTCGTTCCGGCGGTGCTGGCGGTGTCGGTGCTCGCATTCGTCATCTGGATATGGCTTGGCCCGGAGCCAAAACTCGCCCACGCCATCGTCAACGCTGTGGCGGTACTGATCATCGCCTGCCCGTGCGCCCTTGGTTTGGCGACGCCCATGTCGATCATGGTCGGCGTCGGACGCGGCGCGCAGGAAGGTGTGCTGGTAAAAAATGCCGAGGCGCTCGAACGACTGGAAAAAATCACCACTCTGGTCGTGGACAAGACCGGCACTCTTACCGAAGGCAAACCCAAACTCATGGACGTACTGCCCGACGATAGTATTGATGCGAAGGAGTTTCTGCGGCTCGCCGCTTCACTGGAGCAGAACAGCGAACACCCGCTGGCCGCAGCAATTGTTCAGGGCGCAAAGGAGCAGGGCATCGTTTTCGATGCGGTGAAAGACTTCTCTTCGGTGACAGCCGGTGGTGTTATCGGCATCGTCGCTGATCGTGCGGTGATGGTCGGAAAACCGGATTTCCTGCGGAATGAAAAGATCACCGGCCTGGAACAGCTCGAAGCATCGGCCGTGAAACTTCAGGAAAATGGCAAGACCGTCATGTTTGTAGCCATCAATGGGAAACCTGCCGGAATCCTGGCCGTGGCTGATCCGATCAAAGCCACCACAATAGAAGCCATTCGCGAGCTTCACGAGCTCGGACTGGAACTTGTCATGCTCACCGGAGACAACCGACGCACTGCCGATGCGGTGGCCATGCAACTCGGCCTGGATGCGGTGGAAGCGGAGATCGAACCGGCCGGAAAAGTCGCTCATGTCAAAAAACTGCATGAGGAAGGTAAGCATGTTGCGATGGCCGGCGACGGTATCAACGACGCACCAGCCCTCAGCGAAGCGGAAGTCGGCATTGCCATGGGTACCGGCACCGACGTGGCCATGCAAAGCGCGGGCATTACCCTGGTACGCGGTGACCTGCGCGGCATTGCCAAAGCCATACGTCTTAGTCGCGCCACAATGAGAAACATCCGACAGAACCTGTTCTTCGCGTTTCTTTACAATGCGCTGGGCATTCCGGTGGCGGCGGGGGTACTTTACCCGTTCTTCGGCTTGCTGCTAAGCCCGATCATTGCCGGCGCCGCGATGAGCCTGAGTTCTGTCTCGGTCATCAGCAACGCTTTGCGACTGCGGAAAGTGGGGCTGTGATTTTACATAATGGCAGCCAACCAAAGGAGACTACCCATGAACCTGATTCCATTTTTCCTGCGCAGCCGAGCAGCCGCCCTCATGGCCGCCATCCTATTCATCGCCGGTTGCGGGAGCAGTGATGACAAATCGAACGTTCAGGGAACACGCATCAATCCGGTCACATTATTTGCCACCATCAGAACCACAGCAGAACAGACCGCCTCAGATGCCCTGAAGGATTGGGATTGGAGCAGCTTCATCGCCAACTTCGGTGATCTCCTCTTCCGGGCCGATTACAGTCTGGAGATGCGAAAAATCACCTATACCTCCACAGGCGCGGAAGGCACACAACAGACCCTGAGTGGGCTGCTGATTCTCCCGGTTTCGGGTGGTTCGGATAAACCGGCCGTGCCGATCCTCATGTACCAGCACGCAACCCAGATATACCGACCGGAATCACCTTCCCAATTCCTGAAAAACCAGGACCGCCCCGGAGATTACCCGGAGGTGATGGTCGCCGCGGCAATTGCTGCCACCGGGTATGCTGTTGCCATGCCAGATTTCGAAGGACTGGGGGACAATACCAACAGCCACAACTTTGTGCATGGAGCGTCTTTGGCCGATCAGGTCATCGACATGCTCAAGGCGAGTCGGGACATCATCGGCGGAACGACCTCCACCTGCACCTGGAATAACAAGCTGTTTCTGTTGGGGTACTCCGAAGGGGGCTATGCCACCATGGCCGCAACCCGCGAACTACAGGCAGGGGGAGAGTTCACCGTCACCGCCTCGGCACCCTTGGCCGGACCCCACGATCTGTCAGGGGTAATGCGCCAGGTGATACTTGCCGATCAGCAGTACAAGGCGCCCTACTTTCTCCCTTTCATTCTGACAAGTTACAACCATGCCTATGCAAGCCGGACGAACAGTTTCAGCCCCGCTTTTGCACTGGCCCCACCCTATGCCACCACCCTGCCTCCGCTTCTGGACGGCACGAAAAAATCAGATGACATCAGCCGGGCAATGGGCATGTCCTTTGACCCTCTGGTGCTGATCATACCGAAAAGCGTGTTGACCGAGCAGTTCATTGCCCTGTTGGCGGACGACACGAGCCAGGTGGTGACGCTGTTAAGAGAAAATGATTCCTATCGCGGTTGGACGCCCGCCGTACCCCTGCGCATGATCCACCACAAAGATGACGACCTGGTCCCGTTTGCCAACTCCCAGGTTGCCTTTGATGCGTTCAGTACGGCAGGTGCCAAACGTTTCGTATCGCTGCAGGAGCAAGACGTTGCACTGATCATCGATTCCGATGAAACGGTTCATTTTTCCGCGGCACTGCCGACGTTAATCGATGGATGGAACTGGCTGAGGGCTCAGGATTGACGGGATTGACAGATGCATGATGAAAACGGGGATGATCAGAGGTTGCTGCAGCCAGGCTGACAGAACCTCGCAGGTTGTCGAAAATCTACTGCGGGGCCAATCTGCGGCGTTGCCACTCACTCAAAACCTCAACGTACAGCGGGTACGCCTCGGTTTTTCGTTCGTTTGCGCCTTGCATCTTGGCCTCCTCGTGACGTTTTTCAACAACCTGCTTGATCATCCCGTTTTTTTCAATATGGCGACAAACTCGGAGTCTGAGCGTGAGGAGGTAATTTCCAACAGTGACATAGCGGGTGCATGGCTGGTTATGATGTAATTGAGTAGATCGGTTAACGACGCTTTTGAAAAAACGTGAAAATGTGCATCATTTGAAGATTCTTGCAGCAGTTTTTCAATATAGGCGGTCCTTGCACTCTCGGTGTCGTAGGTTTTAAGGCTTCTCTGCACCTGATGAAGATTGGGAATCGAGATATCCACGAATTCTTTGTAATGCTCCCTGTTTCTCTGGCGAAAAATTTCAGTATCGCCTGATCTGACCAGTTCGAAGTCCTCAACAATATGCTCGACAGGAGTAATCCTCCGGCCACGGTCGAAATTTTTTACACCGTTTGGCACGGTGACGAAAACGATTCCATCCTTCCTGATGACCCTGATCCAGGCAAGCACTGCCTGCAAAGGATTCGAAGCATGCTCCAGAACATGATTTGCGATCACGAAATCCTGTGAACCGGGCTGTATGCCGGCCAATTCGCATCCATCTTCAACATGATCCGTGTAAACTATTCCCGATGGTTCAATCATCGGGAATTTTTTTATGTTTTCTTCCCTGGTCGCCAGATCCACGTACCGCACCGTTACTCCGGGGAGCACTTCCAGCGGGTGGTGCAAAGCACCAACCTCCAAACCGGCACCTTGCAGATAGCGAAAAGAAAGTTTCTTTCGCACGGAATAGGAAGGGAACAGCAGTGACTCTCCGATAAATCGTTTCAATGTGTGTAAAGTTTTTCCGATCATTGGTGCCTGTTTTTCTATGCCTTCTCGAGTTCTTGCAATTCGGTGCCGGACTGCTCCCATGGCACCGGAAACTTGACCTTGCCGCAATGTTCGCACGTCATGACCGGGATCACAGCTGATATGAGAAACCGTATGTTAAGGTGGTTGTCGTGCAGCCAGCGGGCTCTCCTGGCTCCTGCTGACGCTACATCTGCACCGCAGGTCGGGCAGCAGCGGATCTTCGCTCCCTGACTCTTGATGTGAAGCTCGGTGATACCGGTCTGCTCGTCAACCGTCACATCCGAGATGCGCCATTCCGAAGAAAGCCCAAGAATTGCCGAATAAAATGTGTAGCCGCCCATAACGTATCCGATACTATCAGAATAAAGTGCTGTTTCCGATGCATTTTAAGTGCCATTAGATGTGACGAGTGAAAACTGCTGATCAGACAACCGCTTTTTCAAAAGCTTGCAAAAAGTTGCGGTAATTATTTACAACACGTTTCAGAGGGCGTTGTGCAGCATATCACATGAAAACCTACCGCTGTTGTGCTGGAGGGCCCGGCAAATTTTCCTCATGTGCAAAAAAGTTTGCAGGGGCGGCAAATCATCTATAATGTCGTGGCAGCATCATTCTCATTAGTTGCAATGGAACGTTTTATGAAACCTGATCTATCGGCATATTCAAACGAGACGGAAAGTCTGACCTCCTCACTGACGAACCGGCAGCGGAAGATTATCTATTCACCCCTGCGCCTGATGCTGATCCTTGCAATGAGTATTTTTGTCATTGAATTTCTCGACATGTTTTTGATTGAGAGTATTGAAGGCTTGGCCAAAGTTCAGGAAATTTTTTTTGATGCCACTCTCCTGACTGTCGCTCTCATTCCGATTCTTTTTTTCTACCTGTTCAGGCCGCTTGTACACCTGATTCATGATTACAAACAAAACGAAATCCAGTTAAAAACCTATCAAAACCACCTGGAGCAGAAGGTAATAGAACGAACCAGGGACCTCGAGGAAGCGCTCACACGTCTCAAAAAAAAGAACGAGGTCAACTACACGACCAAAATGGCCTTGATTGAGAGTGAAGAACGTTTCCGGCAGCTTTTCGACCAGAGCGAGGATGCCGTTATCCTGATAGCATCAGACGGCACAATCATCGACAGCAACCCCACCGCCGAATCAATTTTCAGAAAACGAAAGGAAGAGATTCTGTCAGGCGGACTTGAGGTGCTGTGTGCACAAGCGGATCAGCTCCCCCGCCTGAATTCGATTCTGGAACAGATCACCAACCACGGCATCCCCCACAGAATCGACCGCTTCGAATACACCATCGCTCCGGGCGAAGTCCGTATTCTTTCCTTCCGCGGAAAGGCGATCACCCTGCAGGGCGCCAGGGTGGCGTACACTACCTTCCGCGACATCACGACACGTGTCCGACTCGAAGAAGAAGCCCTCGACATTCAGGCCCGGCTGATTCAGGCCAACCGCATGACGTCGCTGGGAACCATGGTCAGCAGCGTGGCCCACGAAATCAACAACCCGAATAATTTTCTGCTAATGAATGCGAAGATTATCGATCGTGCGTGGCCAGATATCATCCCCATCATCGAAAATCATTATCAGAACCAAGGGGATTTCTCTGTGGCCCGGTCAACATGGAGTGAGGCCCGGATCTTCTTGCCTGAAGCGATCGACGGCCTCCGGCAGGGAGCACTCAGAATCAGCGCCATTGTCGGTTCCCTCAAGGAATTCGGCCGAGACAACCGCTTCAGCAGCCAATCCCTGGCGGACGTCAATGCCGTAGTCCAACTGTCCGCCTCAATCCTCAACCATCATATCTCCCGGGCCACACACAACTTCAAGCTGGAACTGGCCGAAGGACTGCCAAAGGTCAAGGGAAGCGCGCGTCAACTGGAACAGGTTGTTATTAACCTGATCCAGAACGCGCTCCAGGCTCTCCCTGATCCGACCAAGGGAGTACGGGTCACCACCGGAAGCGATGCTGAAAGTGGAGACATCTTCATCCAGGTTATTGATGAGGGAAACGGTATTCCACCGGAGATTGCCAACCGGATCATGGAACCTTTTTTCACCACCCGCCTGGAGTTTGGCGGCACCGGCCTGGGCCTTGCAATCAGCTCAACCATTGTAAAAGAGCATGGTGGTTCCATAGACTTTTTTTCTGAAACCGGCAAGGGGACAACCTTCACGGTACGGCTGTGCCGAGAGACTTCACCAAGCACGACTGCACGACACGAGGAGCATCATGACAACAGCTAATCCTGGGCATGTACTGATTGTGGATGACGAGAAACAGACCCTCAAAGCCTACGCCACGGTTCTCAAGATGCACGGTCTGCGGGACGTGCTGATCGAATCCGACAGCCGCCGCGTCATGGACATCATGGACAGCAACGTTATCAATGCCGTGATTCTCGACCTTTTCATGCCGCACGTAACCGGAATGGAACTCCTGCCCCGTCTGCGGGAACGTTTTCCCCAGGTACCGGTGATTATCGTTACAGCAGCTTATGAACTGGAACGGGCAGTGGAATGTGTCAAGATGGGAGCTTTCGATTACCTGGCCAAACCGGTGGAGGATGAACGCCTGCTACTTACACTACACAAAGCATTTGAACGCTCCGTGCTGCAGGAGCAGGTTGCGGGACTGCGCGACCACCTGGTGGAAGACCGTCTGGATAATCCTGGGGTGTTCGCGGAAATCGTTACCAAGAGCCGCAAAATGCGCTCTATTTTTCAATATCTGGAAGTTGTGGCACGCTCTCCCCAGCCGGTCCTGATAACCGGCGAATCGGGTACCGGCAAAGAACTGATCTCGCGGGCCATCCACCGCCTGAGCGGTTGTTCAGGGGATCTTGTTTCCGTAAATCTGGCCGGTCTTGATGATGCCATGTTTTCCGACACACTTTTCGGGCACAAGCGGGGTGCATTTACCGGCGCAGAGCAGTTGCGCGACGGGTTGATAGTCAAAGCGGCCAATGGGGTCATCCTGCTGGATGAAATCGGCGATCTGGGCGAATCCTCGCAGATCAAGCTGCTGCGCCTGATCCAGGAGCGCGAATTTTATCCGGTCGGCTCCGACACCCCCCGCAAATGCGAAGCGCGGATTGTATGCGCCAGCAATAAGAACCTTAACGAAGTGGTTGCCGCGGGGCGCTTTCGCAATGACCTTTACTACCGGCTGAACACACACCACGTAGCGTTACCGCCACTCAGGAATCGCAAGGAGGATATTCCGCTGCTCCTGGAATACTTCATCCGTCAGGCGGCCCAGGGGCTCGGTATCGCCACCCCCTCCTATCCAAAGGAACTGCTCGATCTTTTGGATGTTTACCATTATCCCGGCAACATCCGGGAACTGCAGGGACTCATCTTTGACGCGGTAGCACGCAGCAAATCAGGCATGATGTCACAGGAGCCGTTTCGCCACGTCATGGCAGCACCTCGTGCGCAAACCGTGCGCCCTGCAATATCCTCTGATGACCCTGACATGCGCTTGCGTATGCTGGAGGAGATCTGGGGACATTTCCCCACCCTGGAAGAAGCAGAAACCTACCTGATCGACCTGGCACTGGACATTACGCATGGCAACCAGGGCAATGCCGCCACAATGCTCGGCTTGAAGCGCCAAACATTAAACATGCGGCTCAAAACACAAAAGAAACAGATCTGAAGGGGACTCTGCTAACGTAAAACCCCCTGCAAAAATATTGGCGCAGCAATTCAGGACAATTCAGGTCTCATTGCCCGTTAATAGTAACCCTACAGTTCCACTGTCTATTTACTCACTCCCTTTTCTTTGCATCTCCCCAAGCATGACACGTCCCTGCAAACCATCATACATGTCATTGATATAAATACACTTTTCCGGCCATTACTACTTGGCATGATTCCTGTTACTCTGCTTACTGAAAACTATACGTATTACTTCCGCCAAAGAACTTTAACAGGTAGAACATTCTGGATTTCTTTAATTTACGACAGCAATCCACTACATATTCAGTGAAATCACCTAAAGGAGGATAAAATGATACGACACATGATGAATACATTTTCACTCATAGTGGCACTGCTACTCATCGCAGGCACTGGCCCGACAGCCTGGGCAGCGCTAATCACACTTGGAGACCCCCCGATTGCCCCGCACGGCTACCCGGCCTTTTACACGGACGGAACCGGACTTAAGCTTGAAATATGCCTGCCGGCACCGGTGGGAACCTCGACACGACCGGACTTGTGCATTTTTGACCCGATCGATCCGACCAATTCCGATTCCGTTGCACTGGGTATGGGTGACGAAAGCTTCTGGTGGATGGCCGATGCTAATGCACCGCTTTTGCCCGGCGTAACCAGCGGCAAAGCCTTGCTCGTTCTCGGCCTTGAGGGTGCCTTCGGCGGTATCGGCACAGCCAAAGACGGAGAGCAGATCAGCTTCGGCCGCATTCGCATCCGCGTAGATGTGCCGGTTACGGGCGAGTACAGGGTTTTCCACCCCTACAGCCAGACTCCACTTGTCTTTAATGTCACTGATCTTAAAAAGGGAATCAACTACACCGAGGATATCGGCGCAATAAACATTACCAACCCGGCCATCGGTTTTCGCGGTGCGCTCAACAGCAAGATCGGGCCGTTTTTGAGATGGCCTGATTATGCCAGCGATACCAGCCTGCAGGTTCGGGAGATTGATCCCACTACGGGCCTTGCCACCGGACCGATTGTCGAGCAGTACATCGGTAACCCGAACATTCCCCACATAGTTGAAGGCGGCCCCTACCGCAACTTCTTCCGTGTTGAAGGGCCCGGCGGCATCAGCACCGAAACCAACTTGTTTTTGGTCATGGGCAAAGTACTGGCCCCGGCACTTCTTAGCCGCGCTGCCCATGTGTATCCCGGCGTACCGCAGAAGAAACTCTTTGCAGTAGGCCCTGTCAACACAGCGGCGGGCTATCCGATCGGCTTCCCCCTCTGGTACCAGGATAACGCCGGCAGCATCTCAACTCCCCAGGCCGGTCTGCAGTTGACCCTCTGCCCGTCAATCGATCCGATGTGTATTTCGGCTCCGATTGACCCGGCCGATCCCGCATCTATAAACCTGAATGTTGGGGAAGAGGCCTTCTGGTGGTCAAGTGAAGCCTTCATCAACGACCGCACGGCCGATGTGACCAATCTCCCGGCGGGGCTTGATGGGACTCTTGTATTGGCTCTGGAGGCGGCTTTCGGTGGCACCGGCGTAGTTCATGAAGGCGATCAGATCGCTTTCGGGCGTGTGCGCATCCGCGTTGATGTGCCGACACCAGGAACGTACACCATCACTCATCCTTATGGAGTGAATGTTTTCTCAAACGTCACCGTGGCAGACGGCATCAATTTCACCAGCGACATCGGCATGATTGATCTGGCAAACCCCGACGGTGCCTTTGCAGGCGCTCTCTACAGCAATATCGGTCCACGATTCCTGACCTGGCCGGATTATGCCAACAGCGCAGTAGCCGGGAATGAGGTACTGAAGAAGCTGGTCGACCCCAATGATCCCCAAACAGTGGTCCAGTATATAGGCGATCCGGCAACCCCGCATATCGTGACCGGCAGCCCCAATAGCACCAACTTCTTCCGCATCCAAGGCCCGAACGGTATTGACGTGCAGACTAACCTCTTTGCAGCGACCGGCAAAGCCTACAATCCGGACACCTTTCAGACGGTTATCAACCCCACTGCGCCGGTGGCCACCCCCGACGCGGCTATCTTGAACATGGTCCAGGCCGCATCGGTAACTATCAATGTGTTGGCCAATGACACCGAGAACAGCGCCAACCTCACTGTTCCGGTGACCATCAACCTGGTTACGCCGCCTGCAAACGGCACCGCCACAGCCAACAATACTACCGGTGCCGTCACCTACACTCCGAGCACAGCCTTTGCGGCAACCGGCGGCGTGGACACCTTTTCCTACAATATTTTGTCATCCGGCACAGGCTTGACCTCGAACAATGCGGTCGTGACCGTCACCGTTATTCCGGTTGAGACCATTGCCGTGAGCAAGGCTCGGCTCGAGCTGCGACGACTGCAGTATGACATCCGGGGGACTTCCAACATCGACGGCGTCACCCTGACTATCTATCCCGGCTCCACTGCAACTGGAACGCCGATAGGTACCGCCGTAGTTGACCGTGGCCGCTGGAGCTTGCGCACCACCGCCACCAGCAATCCTGCATTTAACAGCATCAGCATCGTCTCCTCCTCAAATGGAAACGGCGGAACGCTGCTTAACCAGCCCTTACAAGTTCGCTAAAGGAGGAGACATTATGAAAACGATCATACACACATTTTTCGTTCTGCTGGCCGCATCTTTTCTGCTTCTGGCCGGCTGCAGCGGCGGTGGCGGGAACTCGACGCCGGCAGGCGGGGCTTCTCTGAGAGCGGGGACCAACCCGGCGGATGGCGGCACACCCACCGCTGCTTTTTCCATGGCTGTCGACGTGAATAACAATGGACAGGTCATTGGCTATGCCGAGACCGCGGCCGGCTCCGAATTCAAAGCCGCACTCTGGACGGTCAATGCCGCCGGATCGACCGCTTCGGAGCCGACTCCCCTTAAGCCTCTCGGTGCAAACACTTTCAGCGCCGCCTTCGGAATCGATGAGGCGGGGAATGCCGTCGGGCAATCTTCATCTGGTGCTTCGCGGGTGGCGGTACTCTGGAAATCAGGAACTGTAGAGCCGGTTGTTCTGCCGCCCCTGCCGAACGCGACTGGTAACAGCAACGCCTTCGGCATCAGCCCCGATGGCACTTTGATTGTTGGTGAAGCTACCGACGCGTCCAACATTAAACGGGCAGTGCTCTGGAACGCCAATGTTTCCGGGACATTCACCACACCTCCCCAGACGCTTCCGGTCAACATTTTTGCCAGCAACGGCGTGCTCAGCACCTTCAGCTCGGCCAATGGCGTTAACAATGCCGGCTGGATCACAGGCGTCGTTGAGGATGGCACCGGAGTTTCACACGCCGCGCTCTGGCGACCGAACACTACCACCGGGAATTATGCTGCGACTGATCTTCATTCCAGCGGCGAAGCCGGCAGTATCGCCTATGCGATCAGCGCTACGGGTCAGATAGTAGGGGAAGCGGAAACGAGCAACGGAGTCTTTATTCCGGCCCTGTGGACCGAGCAGAATAACTTTATACGCGCCCAACTGGCAGCAGAAGGGAGTGCATCGGCAATCAATTCCGGAAATCGTGCCGCCGGATGGTCCGGAACGAGTCCCAACGCCACCGTATGGAGCCTCCCGGCAGGCACCGCAAATATTCTTTCTACCAACATCAGCCAGGTTTACGGCATCAATGATAACAATCTGGTTGTCGGCGTGAGCGATAGCAAGGGGTTTGTACTGAAGTTCAACTGAGCCAAATCGATTTATTTGGCTCGTCATATCGTGGGTGCAGGGAAGTCATTTCCCTGCACCCGTTTCAGTAAAATCTTCAAACTGCCCCTCAAATCCCAGCCAGTCATATTCATGAAGCATGACCCCCCTGCAAATTTATTGACACCCATTAGCTGAATCCACTTCACCTGAAGGTTGTTTTTTAGCGGATGTAATTTCCGCCCTTGATAATACTCCCCTTTTTCATTTCACCCCCTTCACCGTACATTTCCAAACAAAAACTATTAAATGGCCTGGAATAATTGATGTTTTTCAAGCTAATTAAGATGGCATGCTTCATGCAAACCCAATAGAACCGTATTAGTCTTTTTCTTATTTCAGGCTCTAAAAACTTAAACAAAGGCCTCAAATATGCCTCAGAAACATTTCCGCAAGGAGTTATGTGATGACCAGATTGAATATAAAAGCAGCAATTGCCGCTGGGTCGCTGGCACTTTTAGCGGCAGCGCCGCTCCATGCTGAACTTTCCTCGATATCCGGAGTCCAGACCGGGACCCCGCCGGCCCTGAGCGAAGTAACTGCGGCCGGCAATTCCGCCAATGTGGCCATCAGCCTGGCACACGGGTTTCCCATCTGGTACAAGGACACCAACAATCTCAAGCTGGAACTCTGCCTCGACCAGACCCTTACCAGTCAGGGTGGCGGCACCTTCCACCCCTGCCTGACCGCCGAGCCGTTCTCCGGCAGCCCGATTTCATTTCCCACCAACTTCGGGCCGGAAGCATTTTACTGGGCAGCAGTAGCGGTTGACCCCGCTCTGACAAGCAGAGTAAACGGTACCGATGTAATCTGGAATGCACTGCTGGTGCTGGGCCAGGAGGCGGCCTTTGCCAACGAACTCACCGCCGAAGGCAACCAGGGAGTCTTCTCGCGCATCAGAGTCAGGATCAGTGTGCCTGCCCCCGGCACCTACCGGGTTACCCACCCCTATGGCACGCGTGATTACGTGGTGTCGGGCCTGATCGGTGGACGCGAAATCAATCAGACACAGGACGTTGGCATTGCGGCAGGCGATACCTTTCTTACCTCTCTATCGGACGGACTTGTCCCTCCTCCGTTCCCCCAGCCAACACCGCCATCACTGCCATTCGGACTGCACGACGGCATCATCGACCAGATCGGCAGGAGCATAGGTCCGTTCCTGACCCCGACCGCGGCTCCGATTGTGGCGACCAATGGCTACACCTACCTGGCCGATACCGGCACGCTCC
>Ga0154406_1116_pt2 | contig 39731 bp, 31 predicted proteins | sample RifGroB2_FD_115910 | JGI IMG/M metagenome (GOLD analysis project Ga0154406, IMG submission 115910) | Geobacteraceae bacterium GWB2_52_12 | reverse complement strand
ATCGTTAAAGGCACTGCCCCTGAACAGTTCCCAGACCTGTATCTCTGGATTGAATCGGTCGGTGGTTATTATCCGCAGAATCTGGCGGCGGTTTCATGCCCCAAAATATGTTACCTGATTGACAGCCATCATAACCTTTTGCAGCATCTGGAGTGGGCCAAACAGTTTGATCTGGTCTTCATTGCACAGCGAGAATATCTGAATGAGTTCCGTACACGAGGCCTGCGTGCGCACTGGCTCCCCCTGGGATGCGACCCGGATGTACATTGCCGCTACGATGTTACAAAGAGTCATGCCGTCGGTTTCGAAGGAAGCGTTTCAAATGGTTCGCGGCGTGCGGCTTTGATAACCGAACTGGCAACCCAGATCCCGGTACATTATGACCGCTGTTTTTGGGAAGATCGAGCCCGACTCTTCTCTGAATCAAAGATGATCTTCAATTCGGCGGCAGAGAACGACTTGAACATGCGAAACTTTGAGGTTATGTCAGCCGGCACGATGGTCCTGACCGACATGGCCAGAAACAGCGGTCAGAACGAGCTCTTTGTCGATGGTGAAGACTATGCGGTTTATAGTGATAGAAACATAATTGATGTTGCTCGTTTCTATCTGGCAAATGAAGACCTGCGCGAAAAGATTGCTGCCAGAGGCCAACGCCTGGTCCACAATGCGCATACGATCGGGCATCGCGTGGATGATTTATTGACAGTTGTTTTTGGTGGCAAAGCTGACACGTTTTCGGCTGAAGAATTAAGGGAGCGTTCGTTGGCGGGAGTGCCCACATTCTATGAAGGGATACGTGCCAGCATTAATACCGCCGCACCTGCTCGAAGCTTTGTAATTCCGGTTTTGGATTATTCGCCAGCCAGCGAGTACAATATCCTGACTCTCCTGGATGATCTCAAGGAGATCGAGGGGGATGTGATCGTTGTCTTCAATGGTTCTGCGGTGGGGGATGAGTTGAAGAGTCACCCCAGGATTACCCGACATGCAATTATGAAGCAGAACGTCGGGGTGGCTAGGGGATGGAATATTGGTCTAGACATGGCGGAATCGGAGATAGTTTTCATTCTGAATGCCGATGCCCATATCACTTCAGAGGCGGTGGCGGCGGTCGAAAGTGGATTGAAAAACTTGCCCTTGGCCGCATGTGTGGGCCCACAGGGTGCATTTGTGGATTTCCAGCTGTGTCGGGATTATTGCTATTTCGACAAAGGTAGCTTTGGAGAGCCCCTGGAAGTGGACGCGGTTTCCGGATTTTTCTTTGCTGTTAACAGGAGACTTTTTGCCGAAAATGGTCTGCAGTTTGAAAACGACTTTACCCCCTGCTACTTTGAAGAGTGGGATATCGGTTTACAGATCAAGTTGGCCGGCCTGAAAAATTATATTGTGCCGACAACTGCCTACGACCACCACTGGAGCGGCACAATCCGGGCATTGAACACTATTCCGTATATGGGAAGGGATGAAAAGGCCGGAAACATTCTGATGCGTAACCGCCAATTGCTGTTGGCCAAATGGCGCCACATTGTCCGCCGCCTGGGTTGTCCCGAGCTACTGGAAAGTCGCTGGAAAGATTATTTGCTGGCAAGCAGCACCCTGGAGCTCCACAATGGCAATCTGTCGGCTGCGTTAGATGTTTCTGGAATTCTGAACAAACATTTTCCCGAAGATGCAAAAGTTCGCGCTTTTACAAGGATGCTAAAACTGCAGAGTCTCAAGCAGGATGCCTCCAACGCACAGTAACAATGATGGAAATTGGATGTCACTGAACCTGCTGCTAAAGGTCGAAAGCTATTGCTGTGCAGCCATTCGCTTCCGATATATTCTTTCTCAATACTCTAATTTTAAAGGGGCGGACATGAAAGTCGTGATTCTTTGCGGTGGGCAGGGAACCCGCATCAGGGATGTGGCTGACAATATTCCGAAACCGATGATTCCGGTAGGTGGGCTGCCTATTCTCTGGCATATTATGAAATATTATTCCAAATTCGGGCATCAGGATTTTACCCTTTGTCTTGGATACAGGGGCCAAGTCATCAAGGATTTCTTCCTGAATTACGAGGCTCATACTAAAGATTTTACCATTTCGCTGGGACGGAGCAGGGAGATTGTCTATCATAATGAGGTTGCTGAATCAGACTGGACTGTCACCTTAGCGGAAACTGGCCTGGAGGCCATGACCGGTGCACGCATCAAACGGGTTCAAAAGTATTTGCTGAACGAAGATGATTTTATGTTGACTTATGGAGACGGGGTTGGTGACATCTGCCTCGATCGCTTGCTGGAATTTCACCGCTCGCACGGAAAAGTTCTCACTGTTTCAGGTGTTCGCCCTCCGGGCCGTTTTGGTGAGTTGATGAAGGATGCTTCGGGAAGGGTTACCGAGTTCAATGAAAAACCGCAGGCCAGCGGAGGGCTCATATCCGGTGGTTTCTTTGTTTGTCGCAAGGAAATCTTCAACTATCTGGACGACAGGGAAGACCAGGTGTTTGAGATCGAGCCGATGCGCCGTCTTGTTGAGGAAGGCCAGATGATGGTCTACGAGCACAATGGTTTCTGGCAGCCGATGGATACCTACCGCGACTACATGTTCCTCAATGGCCTGGTAGGAAAAGGCGAGGCACCATGGATGGTCTGATTAAAGACACCCTGGTAAATGCATTAGGCGGAAAGCGGGTCTTGATAACCGGTGACACCGGGTTTAAAGGGGCCTGGCTGGCTCTCTGGCTTCGTGAGCTGGGAGCGGACGTTGTCGGTTATGCGCTGCCCCCGGAAAAGGACCAGGATCATTTCAACCTCCTCAAGCTGGACCAGCTGATCCATCATGTGACCGGGGATATTCGTGATCTTAAGGCCATGGAGACGGTTTTCCGAGAGTTCGAGCCGGAACTCGTCTTTCATCTGGCAGCCCAGTCGCTGGTTAGATTTTCCTATGCTGAGCCGAAGCAGACCTTTGATACGAACGTGGGCGGTTCGCTAAACGTCCTGGAATGTATTCGGACCACTTCAAGCATCAGGGCCCTCGTCTACGTCACTTCCGACAAGTGCTATAAAAACAGGGAATGGATCTGGGGTTATCGGGAAAACGATGAATTGGGAGGGCATGACCCTTACAGTGCCTCAAAGGCTGCCGCCGAGCTGCTGTTTTCCTCCTACATGGATTCTTTCTTCAGCAGCAGGGACGGTTTTGGAGCTGCCAGTGTCCGAGCCGGCAACGTGATTGGAGGCGGAGATTGGGCGACCGACAGGATATTCCCGGATTGCATAAGGTCTCTGCTGAAAAAAGAGCCGGTTTACCTGCGCAATCCCCATGCCACCAGACCATGGCAGCATGTGCTTGACCCGCTGTATGGCTATCTGCTGACTGCCGTAAGGTTGCTGCAAGATCCGAAACAATATTCGGGTTCCTGGAATTTTGGCCCCGGAGGAACTTCCCTCCGTACCGTTAAACAGTTGGCGGACAAGATTGTACTTTGTTGGGGAGAGGGCGAGGTGCAGGTGAACGGAGATGCTCGGCAGCTAGCCCCCCATGAGGCGCATCTGCTTAATCTTTGTTGCGACAAGGCTCACACCATGCTCGACTGGCATCCCCGCTGGGAGTTTGACACGGCGGTTGGTGAAACTGTCCGCTGGTACAGAGAGGTGGCTGCCAGGCATCCGGTTCTCGATCTGTCACGGCGCCAGATATATGAATATATGGGAGAACAACATGATTGAAGGCGTCATAATCACACCTTTAAAACAGATTCCTGATGAACGCGGCAAAATCATGCACATGATGCGTTGCGATGCAGATTTTTTTCAGGGTTTTGGAGAAATATATTTTTCGTGCGTATATCCGGGGGCTATCAAAGGATGGCATATCCATAAAAAAATGATTCTTAATTACGCGGTTCCACATGGCCATATCAAATTCGTTCTTTATGATGATCGCCCCGGTAGTCCAACCCGTGGCGAGCTCCAGGAAGTCTTTCTTGGTCCCGACAACTACTGTCTGGTAACGGTGCCTCCGGGCGTTTGGAACGGTTTCAAGGGAATCGGGACGGAAATGGCAATCGTCGCGAACTGCGCGAGCATCTCCCACGATGCAGAGGAGATCGATCGACTTGACCCCTTTGACCCCTCTATCCCCTATTCCTGGGATATCAAGCATCGATGACCCACTCCGTTCTGATAACCGGAGGGGGCGGCTATGTGGGCGGGCGCATTGTCCATCGGTTGGCCAGTCGAGAGGATATTCAGGTGCGGATCGGGAGCAGGCAACGAGACGGAGTCGTTCCTGCCTGGCTTGCATGCGGTTCTCTGGTGCCTTTGGACATGATGTCCAACGAGTCCCTGGCGTCTGCCTGCTCTGGCATCGAAACCATCATTCACCTGGCGGCCTTGAACGAAATTGATAGCAGTTCAGCCCCCGAACGGGCACTGCTTGTCAATGGTCTCGGTACTCTGAAACTTCTGCAGGCCGCGGAGCGGTCTGGCGTGAGACGGTTCATTTACTTTTCCACCGCCCATGTCTATGGTGCTCCTCTGGCCGGTCTCATAACAGAACGTACATTGCCTCGTCCCGTTCATCCTTACGCGATAACGCACCACATTGCTGAAGATTTTGTTCTGGCAGCACATGACCGTAACGCACTGACCGGCATTGTCGTCCGGCTATCGAACGGTTATGGTGCGCCGGCCGATCCGTCGATTAATCGCTGGTCGCTTCTGGTCAACGATCTCTGTCGACAGGCGGTCACATCCCGCGTTTTGACTCTGCGATCCTCGGGGTTGCAGCGCCGTGATTTCATTGCGTTGGATGATATTGCTCGTGCTGCCGAGCATTTTATTTTTCTGGCACCCCCTCTTTGTGGAGACGGACTGTTCAATTTGGGAGGGGAGTCTCCTTTTCAAATCATCGAGATTGCGGAACAAATCGCTGTTCGTTGCCAAGCCGTGCTTGGCTATACCCCTGAAATATGCAGGCCTCAACCAATGCCCGATGAAGTTTGCGCACCTCTTGATTTTTGTATCGAAAAGATTAAATCAACTGGTTTCAGTTTGTCGGGAAATATGGACAAAGAAATTGATGCAACCCTTCTTCTTTGCAGAGAAGCATTTGGGGGCTACTAATACGGTAAGCTATGTTGTGCCAATATTCAATGGCCAGTAATGTTTGAGCACCGCAACGGATTATGACGGAAGGGGCAGCTAAATGATAAAATATATGCTAGCCAAGCTTGAAGAGCAGATGCGCCTGTCAGTCAGCCGGCAGATAGAAGGGAATTTTTCCGCAGCAGTGGGCGGATATGAGCTGATCTTCGAAGCGCTACGATTTTACGAAGAGCTTGGCTATGGGCAGGAAACCCAAAATATCCAGCGACTGGCACTAGAAATCCAGCCGACTCCGGCTATGACACTGTACTGTCATGCTCTGATTCTGTTGTATCGTCGGCACTATACCAGCGCACTGGAATCAATTAAGGCTGCTTTGGCGGTGGCTCCGGAGATGATGATTCTGTGCTCACTTAAAGGGAGGATTCAGACAGCATTGAGAGACCTGTCAGGTGCTCGTGAAACCTTTAACCGGATTCAGGAGCTTGATCCGGCCTTTGGTGGCGCAGCCGACAGCCTCTTCGTGCTTGCTGCAGAAAGTGAAATGCCGGGAGTGGATTATTACGATTGGCTGCAACGTTTCCATAACTGGCTGAGTCCAGCCGGTTATGTCGAGATCGGTCTTGGGCACGGCCGTTCACTGGCTTTGGCCGGACCGAGTACAAAAGCGATTGGAGTCGATCCCTACCAGGGGTATTGGGAGCGTTTGAACTATGTCTGTCCGCATGGCCCGGCAAAACTCTTTCCATTGACCAGCGACGACTTCTTTGCACAAAACGATCTGCGTGTAGCCATGGGGCAGGACACCTTTGATCTGGGGTTCATCGATGGGCTGCACCTGTTTGAACAAGCATTGAAGGATTTTATCAACCTGGAGCGTTATGCCAGGAAGGATTCTGTAATACTGATACATGACTGTCTGCCGATCGCGCCTATCGTTGCGGAGCGGGAGCGCTGCACCGGCTTCTGGACCGGTGACGTCTGGCGGATAATCCCTTGTTTGAAGACATTCAGGCCGGATCTGAAAATCATGACCATTCCGACCAAACCGTCCGGGTTGGGGGTGGTTACCAATCTGGATGCTGCATCAACGGTCTTGTCCGATAACTACGATGATATCGTCCGCTACTACCTGTCACTCCGTTGTCCGGAAAGTTTTGACCAGCGGCGAGTGGTATGCAGTGTCGGAACGGCTGATGAAGAATACGTTAAAGAGCAGTTCTGCAAAAAATAATAATGGTGGATACGCTGGAAGATTTGCTTTGTTGCAATTATACAAAGCTTAAGGAGAAAGCATGCAGAACGCGTATGTGTCAGAACGAATAACGCCGGAAATCAGCAGCTTGTCAACGCAAATGATCGAGTCGATTACTTCGGAGGACCCAAGTCCTGAAGAGCGGCTCATGCTGGATAGCCTGAGCGGTATAGAGGGACTCATGCTTGAAAAAGAGGCCCTTGCTCTCTTCAGGTCCTGCAAGCGGCTACCCAACAAAGCCAAAATACTTGAGATTGGATCTTTTCAGGGCGGGTCAACGCTGGCGATAGGGCAGGCGATCGCAGGGACCGACATTGAATTGTACTGCCTGGATCCGTGGTCTAACTATATAAATCAAAGTGATTTTACTGATTTCGAGCGTTTGAAGGTCTCGGATGATTTCAGAATTATCAACAACTTTATAAAAAACACCGCCTTCATCGGTGAAAATCTCCGGATGCTCAGGGGCAAATCAAAAGCATTTGCGGGATTGCTGGATGGAAAAGACTTTGACTTCATATTTATTGATGGCGCCCATGACTATGATTCGGTTCGTTACGACATCAAGTTGGCTTTTTCTGCTCTCAAGCCGGGCGGTTTTGTCTGCGGACATGATTATCACAGTCAGGGGCATGGCGTCGTAAAAGCTGTCAATGAGCTGATTGGTGGCGTTCCATCGATAGAAAAAAAGGGGAAATTTGACCAGACACACATCTGGTTTGGTATCATTGCTGAGCCTCGCTATGAATACAAATTGACTGAAATATCAAATCTGATGAATGCCGGTAAACTTGCGGAGGCGCTGGAGAAAGCGAATGCTGCGTATGCCGAATTTGAAAATGAAGAGATTCTTAATTTCATATCGGCAATCAAATCTAAGATTAATCTGTGTTGCGGCCCATGATTGAAACTATTCTTACCCTTATCACCGCTCGAGGCGGTTCAAAAGGTGTTCCCCGAAAAAATATTTGCCCCTTAGCCGGCAAACCCTTGATAGCCTGGACAATTGAAGCTGCGCGTCAGTCGACATTGAATTCAAGAATTATTGTTTCGACGGATGATCCAGAAATTGCCGATGTCAGCAAAGAGTTTGGGGCAGAAGCCCCCTTTCTTAGACCAGCAGAGTTTGCAACTGATTCAGCTACCTCAGAGTCAGTTATTGAACATACTCTTTCCTGGCTGGCTCAACATGATGATTTTTCACCTGATCTCATCCTCCTACTACAGCCCACCTCGCCATTCAGGACGAGCGATGATATTGACAATGCCTATAAGATACTTCAACAAGAGAACGCCGATGCCTTGGTAAGTGTAACGACGAATACCCGTCCTGTTCAGTGGCTTCGATTGATAAACGAAGAGGGTTTCTTGGCTGATCTTGGAATTGGAAGTCGTATTGACCGTCGCCAGGATGCGGAACTGCTCTATGAATTAAATGGTGGCATATACCTTATTCACACGGATGTATTTCTAAAAGAACGTACCTTGTATCCAGAGCGAACCATTCCTTATGTCATGCCACCGGAACGCTCACTGGATATCGATAACGAGCTTGATTTCCTTATAGCCGACCTGGTCATGCGACATAATTTACACTTAGGGAGTGCGCAGAAAGCATGAGTACTATCAGTATTGCCGGCCGCCTAATTGGCGAAAACTGCCAGCCATTGGTTATCGCAGAGATAGGCATCAATCATGAGGGGGATATAGAAAAAGCCTTCCGTATGATTGACGATGCAGCTGAGGCATGCTGTGAGTGTGTCAAGTTTCAATCCCATGTCATCGAAGATGAAATGATCCCCAATGATGTTATTCCGGCCAATGCAACTGTGTCCATTTGGGAGATCATGAAACGTTGTGCCCTTTCCGAGGAAGATGAATCGCGGGTAAAGGGATACACCGAATCGAAGGGGATGATTTTTCTGAGCACCCCTTTTTCCAGAGCGGCGGCGATTCGGCTGGAACGCCTTGGAGTGGCTGCATATAAAATCGGTTCGGGAGAGTGTAACAACTACCCGCTCATTGAACATATCGCCCGTTACGGAAAACCGGTTATTCTCAGTACCGGTATGAATAACCTAGAAAGTATTTCCATAGCTGTTGGCATCCTTCGCTCCCATCAGGTGCCTTTTGCGCTGATGCATTGCACCAGCATCTACCCTACACCTTACGAAAAAGTACGTCTTGGAGCGCTGGACCAGCTTCAACAATCCTTTCCGGGCGTGCCAATGGGTCTCTCTGATCACTCCTTCAGCAATTATCCCTGTCTGGGGGCTGTGGCTTTGGGGGCAAGTGTTCTTGAGCGCCATTTCACATCTGATAAAAAATGGCTTGGTCCTGATGTTCCCATTTCGATGGATCCGAAAGAGCTAAAAGAGCTGATTGAAGGGAGTAGGGCTATATTCGCTGCGCTGGGTGGTTCAAAGGATATTCTGCCGGAGGAGCAACCAACGATAGACTTTGCCTATGCATGTGTGGTTGCGATTCGCGATATTGAGAAGGATGAAGCGTTCAACGAGGATAATATTTGGGTCAAACGTCCAGGCACCGGGGAGATCAAGGCAGAACATTACAATAAACTGTTGGGGCGCACAGCCGCTTCAACCATTCGTGTCAATGAGCAAGTCAGATGGGAACAGATAGCACATGATTAAAAAAATACTTTTCCTTACCGGCACAAGGGCGGACTTCGGTAAACTAAAATCTCTCATGCATGCACTGGATGCAGATGAGAAGTTCAAAGTCCATGTGTTCATAACAGGGATGCACGTGCTGCCGAAGTACGGGAATACCGGTGATGAAGTTGATAAATGTGGTTTTTCTAACACTTTTAAATTTATCAATCAGAAATCCAATGATTCCATGGATACAATCCTGGCCAATACCATCCAGGGGCTTTCTAACTACATACATCTTTTGAAGCCAGACATGCTTGTAATCCACGGGGATCGCGCAGAGGCTCTGGCGGGGGCTATTGTTGCTGCATTCAACAACATTCTTGTTGGTCACATTGAGGGAGGCGAAGTCTCCGGTACCATAGACGAATCCATCAGGCACTCAATATCAAAGCTGGCACACTTACACTTTGTTGCCAATGATGAGGCCAAGCAGCGCCTGAGGCGGATGGGGGAACAGGATAATAATATTTTTATCATCGGTTCTCCTGATATCGACCTGATGACTTCTCCAGAGCTCCCGTCGCTTGAATCAGTGAAAGAACGCTACGAGATTCCTTTTGATCGTTACTCTATCTTTGCTTACCATCCGGTGACCACCAGTTTGCACACCTTGCTGGACAATATCCGTGAGATCAGGTCGGCCCTCGTTGATTCCAAGCGGCATTACATAGCCATCTACCCGAATAATGACCCGGGTTCGGATATCATCATCGAAGAGTTGGAGAGCTTGCGAGGTAACCCTTTCTTTCGCATATTCCCTTCGGTACGTTTCGAGGCATTTCTGGTGCTGCTTAAGCATGCGGAATTCATGATCGGTAACTCCAGTGCAGCAATTCGAGAGGCTCCCTTCTACGGCATCCCTTCAATCAACATAGGCAGTCGGCAGAATGGTCGATCTTCTTGCGACACAATCATGCATACCACCGAGTCAAGAGATGAAGTCTTTGCTGCGATAGAGAAAATCAATTGCGGAAAATTTGCCGGCAGTGATCACTTCGGTAGCGGGACCAGTGCGAAGCAATTTCTCACGATCTTAAAAACACCTGCTGTCTGGTCCATTACCACACAGAAACAATTCGTAGACCATGTTTTGTCCCCCTCCTGACATATGTTGAAAAAAAGAATCATCGCCCGCATTGACGTTAAAAACGAGTTCGTCATCAAAGGGATTCACCTTGAAGGTCTCAGGAAGGTAGGGGATCCCCATGAATTGGCGGTGCGTTATTACGAAGGCGGTATAGATGAAATTATCTTCATGGATGCGGTTGCCAGTCTCTACGGTCGCAATAACCTCTTCCACATCATCGAACAGGCGTGCCGGGACGTCTTTGTTCCGATTACTGTTGGTGGCGGCATCCGTTCCCTCACTGATATAGAAAAGGCGCTTAAATCAGGTGCCGACAAAGTTGCGCTAAATACCCAGGCAGTCAAAACACCCCAACTTGTGTCCGATGCCGCCAGAATATTTGGTTCACAATGCATCGTTTCTTCAATTGAAGCCAAGCGAGCAGGGAATTCCTGGGAAGCTTACATAGACAACGGCAGAGAACATACCGGCATAGATGCCATTCAGTGGGCCCGACAATTGCAGGAATTGGGTGCAGGGGAACTGCTTATTACCTCTGTGGATCGTGAAGGTACCAAGTCTGGGTTCGATAACGACCTGCTTTCTCGAGTCTGCGACCAGATTATTGTTCCTGTTATCGCCAGCGGAGGGGCTGGAGTGCACACTCATGTTGTTACAATGTTCGATTCAAGTCAGTCGGATGCCGTTGCTCTGGCTTCGCTGCTTCACTACAATTTGACGACTGTCAAAGTTTTGAAGGCAGATCTGGCCGAAAATGGAGTACCCGTAAGACTATGACCATGCCTTCAATTGCCATAATTGATTACGGGCTTGGTAACGTCCGCAGCATAGCCAATGCCTTGGAAACGGTTGGCGCTCGGTCTTTATTAACCCGTGATCAATCAGTCATTCTGGCTGCCGATGGTGTGGTGCTTCCGGGTGTAGGTGCCTTCCGTCAAGGAATGGAAAATCTTCGCCGATATGATCTGTGTGATACCCTTCACCGGTTGAAAGCTGTCGGGAAATCGCTGATCGGCATCTGTCTCGGAATGCAGATGTTGCTGGAAACAAGTGAAGAATACGGGGTGCATGAAGGATTAGGTATTATTGCCGGTGAGGTTGTTCGTATGCCTGTGACAGCCAAACTGCCCCACGTTGGCTGGAATGAGATAGCAGAGCCGGCTTCTGGTGTTTGGCGCGACACGATCTTTTACAATGTGAAAGAGGCAAGTAGTCTCTACTTTGTCCACACTTTTGCCGCGGTTCCAACAGATGCCGCCCAGATTCTGACAATTACAGAGTATGGGGGGCATGTCTTTGCATCATCCTTGCAGAGTGGCAATTTTTATGGATGTCAATTCCACCCCGAAAAAAGCGGGGAAATCGGGCTTAAGATGTTAAAAAACTTTGTAGAGATGTTATGAAAGGTCCGTTAAAATGAGCGAAAAAAAACTGGAAACGTATTATGGCCTGCCCAGCGAGGTGAAGTTCTGCAAGCGCTGTACGATGTCAAATCAGCGTCCGAGCTGCGTGGTTGAATTTAAGCATAAACCAGAGGATAAGAAACCTACGATATTTTTTGATGAAGAGGAAGTCTGCAGCGCCTGCAGATTTTCTGATATCAAGGAGACTAAAATTGATTGGGTGCAGCGTGAAAAGGAACTGGGCGAACTTTGCAATAAACATCGCAGCAAAGATGGTTCTTACGACTGCATAATTCCCGGGAGTGGCGGCAAAGACAGCGCATATGTTTCTCATCTCTTGAAGTACAAGTATGGCATGAATCCGTTGACGGTAACATGGTCTCCTCACAAGTATACAGCTATTGGGTGGCAGAATTTTCAACGGTGGATCCATGCGGGATTCGACAATATCCTTACCACACCCAATGGTAAACTGCATCGTCTGTTGACTTGTCTGGCATTTGAAAACCTGTGCCACCCATTTCAGCCGTTCATCATCGGCCAAAAGATGACAGCACCCCGCTATTCTGCATTATACGGTATTCCCCTGATTATCTACGGTGAGAGTCCGGTTGAGTATGGCAACAGCATTGAAGAAGCCGACCGCCCCACAATGTTCCCTTCATTTTACACAGAAAAACCAGATTTAGACTCACTCTACCTCGGCGGAGTCTCGGCTCGGGAGTTGATTGAGCAGCATGGGGTCAGCCGCAATGACCTCAACCCCTATCTTCCGGTCGATGGTGAACGGTTACAGAAAATTGGCACTGAGGTTCATTTCATCAGCTATTATCAGAAATGGGACCCTCAGGAGAACTATTATTACGCCTCCGAGCACTCCGGTTTTCAATCGAACACGGAGCGAACAGAGGGGAGTTATTCAAAATACAGCTCCATTGATGATGAGATAGATCCTTTTCATTACTATACGACCCTGATCAAATTCGGCATTGGCCGGGCAACCTACGACAGTGCTCAAGAAGTACGTAACGGCAAAATAACTCGGGAAGAAGGAGTGGCACTGGTTCGACGCTATGACGGAGAATTCCCATCTAGATTTTTTGAGAATATGCTTGAATATATGGGGATTTCAGAAGAGAAATTCTGGGATGTCATAAACAGGTCTCGATCGCCCCACCTCTGGGAGAAAAGCTACGGGAGTTGGGCATTACGCCATCAAATCACCTGATGAACATCTCAGAAGCAAGAAAAGGCAATATATGAGCTTTCCCAAAGGCAAGATCCTGTTCATTTATCCGAATTCCGAAGGGTATGGCGGCATTCCCAACGGATTGGCACTATTATCCGGGTGTCTCAAACAGGCCGGATTCGAGACCCGTTGCTTTGATACGACGTTTTTGAGCTCTCAACCCAAGACATTGTTCTATCGCCAGAAGCATGGCGGTATGATGCAGGCGGACCACTCAAGCTATTGGGGGGAGTGGACTCCAGAGCTGGCTGAACAGGTTCCCGACCTGTTGTGTAGAGAAGTAGCAGAATTCAAACCGGACCTGATTGCGGTTTCTATCGCAGAGGTATGTTACAGCTACGCAATAAAGCTACTAAATCATCTCCGGAAGCATTCCAAAATTCCGGTGGTTGTTGGTGGTATATTCCCTACACTGTGTCCTGAAATGCTGATCGATGAACAGGGCATTGATTTCGTTTGTGTCGGAGAGGGCGAAGATGCATTGGTTGAGTTGGCCGAGTGTGTTGTCGACGGTCAAGATTGCAGTGGAATCCGGAACTTGTGGGTGAAACAGGCCGGCTCAATCATAAAGAATGAGTTGCGACAGCTGAAAAATATGGATGCCCTGCCGATTCAGGACTGGTCGATCTTTGATGAGAGGCATGTGTATAAACCGTATTGTGGCGATTTTCGTAGAACCGCTTTTGTTGAACTGGCTAGGGGTTGTCATTTTAACTGTTCCTTCTGTTGTACCGCGAGCCTACGCACGATCTATAAGGGATTAGGCAGTTTTATCCGAACCCGGGATGTTGACAAGACGATGGATGAAGTTGTCTATCTCAAACAGACCCACAATCTGGAACTCATCTTTTTCACCGATGACAACTTTATGGGAATGACCCCTGAACGGTTTTATTACTTCTGTGAACAGTACAAAAAAAAGGTTGATCTTCCATTCTATGTTCAGACCAGAAGCGAGGTCGTGAACGAAGAGTATGTACGGAGGCTGAAAGAAGTCAATATTTCTACCATTGCAATCGGTGTTGAGCATGGCGACGAAAATCTGCGAAAAAAACATATGAACAGGCACATGAATAATGATGATCTGGTGAGAGCTTTTGAAATAGTTCACAAATACAATATTCGTTCTACAGCCAATCTGATAATCGGCATGCCTGGTGAAGAGCCTCACATGTTCAAGGAAACCATTCAGTTGATTCGGAAAATCAACCCGGCGAGCTATTCGATAAATTTTTTCCAACCATACCGGGGAACCCTGCTGCGTGAAAAGGCTGTCGCAGCCGGTTATATTCCTGAAGACCATCTGATCACCGAATCGAATGCCTGCCTGGACATGCCAGGTTTCAAGCGGGAAACCATCATGGATTATTACGAAAATTTCAAGAAGTATCTTGATGGTGAGCTTGAAATCTCAAATGATTTCTAACTGTATATTGGGTTACAACATAAAATACCATGCAAAATAAAATGCAAAATCAACTTGATACATCTTTAAAACTTGAAGCTAAAGCATTCGATTGTCAGATTACGGAGCGGATGTGCCATGGACACATTCCTGACCTAAGACTTACAAAAGAATGTAAATGGTTTTACAACAACTCTTGGCGGCACCCAGAATATGTTCATTTGGATTTCGGAGAACAGTTTGAGTTGATTTCGGAAGCAATTTCAAAATATGGTAAGAACACAAATTTTCATGATGCATCAATTCTGGAGGTCGGATGTGGCCCTGGTTACCTTTCCCTGGAGTTAGCGAGAGCAGGTTTCAATGTAACTGGAATAGATGTTTCAGAAGAGTGTATAAATGTTGCTGAGAAAATGGCGTTCGATGATCCGTGGAAACAGGACCGGGTTGGCTTGAAATATCTTTGCGGCGATTTTTTTTCCAACCCAGACTTACAAAACAACTTGTACGATGCGGTCGTTTTTCTTGGTTCTCTTCATCATTTTAAAGATCAACTTGATGTCATGGGAAAAGTTTCCAGCCTTTTGAAAAGGGAAGGATTGATTCTCGCACATGAGCCAACAAGAGATAGAGCAACAAAAGGTAATGCGGTATTTTTGCATTTAATTCGAGTATTGCTTTCACTACAGAATGGTTTCTTTACGGAAGAGAAAATACCAACAGATAAACAGGATTATCAGCAAAAAATTGATAAATTATTTGCAGGTATGAAGTATGAAGATGAGCAGGGCGGTAACATACAGTCGATCAGCGACAATGATGCCGGCCACAAAGAAATGTACCAAGCACTTTCTACCGTATTTAAAGAAATTTTGTATAAGGAGCGGTACGCTTTTTTTCATGATGTTATCGGCGGATTACGTTTTGATGATGCCACAAATGTCTCATTGGCGCGATATTTGAGGGACTGCGATTCACTCTTATGTGAATTAGGTGTATTACAGCCAACGGAATTTTTTTACGTTGGAAGAAAACGTTGAAGTTCGGAATATATGAAACTTTTTTTTCTAGTACTTGACATATATGACCACTGTTTGTTGTCCGAATTCTGGCAAAATCAATCGTCGGATGACGAGATTGTTGTGGTTGCGCCAACCTTTGACGGCAGACTTCTGGCGGAATCCCTACAGATTCCATACTTTGCATATGAAGAAGTTGCCTGGACGCTTGACAAGCCTGCAATACAAGATGTAGCACGCTATAAATCTCGTTATTGGCATGAACTACCATGTCTGAAAAACAATATTGCCCTCCAGTCGATCTCAAACTATAACGGTTATCCTTTGTTGGTCATGCATCAAAGCCTTATGCTTTTGGGTATTCAGGAAGTCATTCAGTCTCATCAGTTCATTCATAAGATAGTTGAAATTGAAAAACCTGATTCAATACAATTCGGCAACCGCACTAACCCTTTCCTAGGTGCACCTATTGAATTTATTTCGGGTAGTAATGGCATTGAAAGGGAAATTGTCAAATCAATTATAAACGGGAGCCAGCCCAGAGATGGATTCACTGGATTCATAAGTAATGCCAAGCTGAGTCCGCCCGCCTTTCCATCTGAAAAAGTAGATTCGAGTTTGTTCGTGTGGCCTGCCCACCTGACCGGCCCCAAAATTCTGATATTTGCTTGGAGCGATTATTATCTTGAGTACTTTGAAAGAACACTTGATCTGCTTCTTCAGCGTAAAACCAGGATATGTATCGTCATTATTGGCGGAAGCCTGACAAGTGAACAGTTGGCTGACTGGCATGACAAAGGTATCCGCGCATTTCATAAAGCAAACTGGGTTATTATAAATCAGGATTCCATATGGGAACTTTGGAGAGCGAAGTGTGAACAAGCGCTAAAAAGTATTTATGACTCTAAAGTGCTGGCAGATTATTTCTCTGACGAATACGGAACATATTATCCAGGATTGGTTAGTGATTTATTGGGCAAACAAATTCTTGATACGCCATCTACAGTCATAGCATTGCTTAAGGCCGAATCGATTATTAAGGCTTTTGATCCGGACATGGTTCTGAATCATTTTTCATTCCACCCACTTGAAACATGTGATGTGCTGCCGGCGCGTATGCTTGGTATCCCGACTCTGTCAATGGACCATGGTATTAACGGGTATACCGATTCACAACGGCTAACTTTCGCAACACACAAATACGGTGTTTCAGGTAGCAGCTTCAAGGAAGGTGTCTGTCTCGCTACCCAAACGCCAGCCGAGAATGTACCGGTTGTGGGAAATGCCCGCTATGATCTGTTTCAAGCACCATTGATGCCTCGGGATAAGGCAAAACTAGAACTTGGATTTGATTCGGACAGACCGCTCTGTATTTTTTGTGACAGTAGCGGTTGGTCGCACATGAATGAGTGGCGGCATTCCACACACAGTACAGTAGAGTCTATTGTCGCACTAAAAAAGTATTTTCCGGAATTGCAGATCATATTCCGGGTTCATCATGGGGCTGAATACAAAGGTATGAGTGCCTATTTTGCCAATCTTGACGACCCTGACATACATTTCCAGATATCGCCCAATCCTCCCCTGCTGGACATTCTGCCGGCGGCGGATGTTGTCATTTCCCACTACACCTCTGCTATTGCCGAATCACTCCTGAGCGGCGTACCGGTGATATATATGACAGCACGCGGCGAGCCGGAGCCGAGTTTCTTTGGCTGCGATGCGATTCGGATTGCTGACAGTTTTGAGGTGCTCCCTGGAATGGTTGCAGAAGTGTTGAGTGCCAGAATGTCACACGAAGAGGTAGTGCAGCAGGCACGGCCTTATTTTGACGTCGCTCTCGCCGGCAATGACGGCACGGCCAGCGAACGCTTGGCTGAATTGATTCTTGAATTGGCATTGCTCCCACGTAGTGAGCGCAAAGGGGGATTTCAGGACTGGCTGGATCGCATTGATGCTTCCTGCCAGTTCGATACAAAGGAGTTCAGAAAATTGTTACCGAGCCGGTGGAGTAATTCTAAACGAGAGGTATCATTTGTTTCCATCATCATCCCCTCCTACAACAGGGACAAGATGATCGGCATCACTCTCGAAAGTTTTGTCAATCAAGATTATCCCCGGGATCGTTACGAAATAATCGTTGCCGACAATCATTCAACGGATGATACGAAGACGGTTGTCCTGGAATGGCAGAAGAAATCCCCAGTCACAATCCGATATATTTATGAAGAGCGTCAAGGCGTGCATTATGCCAGAAACTTGGCTGCCAAGCTGGCAAAAGGGAGTATTCTCTATTTTACCGATGACGACATGGTTGCGGAACCAGATCTCCTCTCCGAGTTGGTGAAGGTATTCGACCTTGATCCAATGGTTGGTGCCGCGACAGGAAGAGTCTTGCCGCGTTGGGAAGTTCCTCCCCCAGAATGGGTCCTCAAGTATTGCTATAACGGATTTCTTTCAATTTTTGATGAGTTGGGTGATGCTCTGTCCGTCTATGGCCATGATTTTGGGGTCTATAGTTGCCATCAAGCGATTCGTAGGGAGGCTTTTTTTCAAGCAGGTGGCTTTAATCCGGAGAGTACGGTGACGGATTATATTGGAGATGGCGAAACCGGATTGAACATAAAATTGAAAAAGCTTGGCTACAGGTTCGGGTACAACGGCAAATCGATTATCTATCACATGATTCCGAAGGGAAGGATGACTCAGGATTACCTTAATAAGCGGTTGGCAAATCAGGGTTATGCTGACTGTTATACCGAGTATCGCGAACACCGTTACAGTTCGAAGCAATTGAATGACAGAATTGTTTGGTATATGGAAAATATAATGAAGAGAAATGAACACATGGTACAAAAAAGGGCTGCATATAATGACGAATGGAGGCTGGACAAGGCTTACACACACTATTATCTAAGCCGGATTGAATATGATTCCCGACTTGTTCAGGACGAAAAATTTAGGGAAATGGTTGCTGTTGATAACTGGATCGATTGATCCGATGAGGTGATTATGGATGTTTATAATAATCAGGTTGCGCAACGAATCTTGTTCAACAAATATAGGAACATCAGAGGGGGGGCTGAAGGTTTTTCATATAGGGACGCAGGCTTCAGGGTTTTTTCTCAAAACGACGAAGATGGCATTCTCCTTTATATTTTTTCCAAGATAGGCTTTACGAATAAACTTCTCGTCGATATTGCCTTTGCTTCTCCGATTAACTCCAACACGGCCAATCTCCTGTGCAATTGGGGTTTTTACGGACTGCTCGTCGAGGGAAATCCGCAAGGTCTGGAAAGCTCAAGAAGTTTCTTTGCCTCCTGCCCAGATACATCTATCCTTCCCCCTGAGCTTGTCTGTCACTGGGTAACCGCAGAAAACATCAACGAAATACTCCTGGCTCATTCGTTTAGTGGTGAAATTGATTTGTTTTCTCTGGATGTTGATGGGGTAGATTACTGGCTCTGGAATGCTCTTGATGCCGTTAATCCAAGGGTTGTTGTGGTTGAGGCAGTTGCGTATCTTGGCAACGAGTATGAGGTTACTGTCCCATATAAGCCAGACTTTGACCGACATGATATTGATCCTGCATATTTTGGCGCATCAATACCTGCGTTCGTTAAGCTTGCCAGGGAGAAGGGGTATCGGCTGGTAGCTTGCAACAAGTTTGGTTTCAACCTGTTCTTTGTCCGAAATGATATTGCACCTAATCTGCTGCCTGAAATACCCTCTTCTGATTGCTTCGGCTGGGAGCCAGAAGTCCTGAAAGCACGCAGAAGAGAAGCTTTCGCAAAGATTTGCCAATACCCATGGGTACAAGTTTGAGTCGGTTCTACCTACATTTTTATGCATTGGGGTTGTTATGAAGATCGCTTACTCCTTCATGATCGGCGATCTCTTCAATTATGGTCATCTCAAATCGTTGGAGAAGGCGCGCGAAGTCTCTGATTTCCATATATGCGGAATCATTTCCGATGACGTCGCCCGGAGATGGACATCGCCGTTGATCTGCAATTACGAAGAGCGCCAGGCCGTCATTGCCAAGATTTCCTGTGTCGATGAGGTCATACTGCAGGAGTCGCTTGATCCGACCGAAAATCTCCAGCAGATCCGGCAACGTTTTCCGGGTGCCGAAATTCTGCTCATGCAGAGCCACCACCTCTGGAACAGTTCGCTTGGTGTCGATTATATTAATCAGATCGGTGGCCGGGTCGTCCAAACGGACTTTTACCATAGCCTGTCTCGCGACTATATGACCAAGGCTTTTTTCAGATTTTTTGTCGAAAAAAAGGCTTTTGACAAGTCATCGTTTAATGACCTTACCTTTGCCGACGTCAGTTTCTTTCAGGAAAACTTTCCCACCAAAGCCAATACGCTTGAGCGATTACGGAGTTCTCTGCACCATGCCGTAATAGAGCCGCTCTTTATCTTTACGGTACGGCAGTGGGAATTCCTGGCAAATGAGGTTATCGAAAAAATCCGTGACTTATTCGGTGGCCGTTTGGTCGTTGTGCGAAGTTCAACAATTTCCGAGGACTCCCTCGACTTCTCTAATGCCGGGCACTATCACAGCGAGCTTGGAGTGGATGCTGAAAACGTGGATGCCTTAAACCGGGCGATCACCAAAGTGATTGCCAGTTATCATGCAGGAGGTGCAACTTCAGCCCGCAACCAGGTGCTGGTCCAGGAGCAGACTTCGGATGTGCTTCTCAGTGGTGTCATTTTTACCCGGAACCTTTTGACCAATACACCATATTACCTGGTGAATTACGATGATATCAGTTCCACAACGGATGGAGTTACCAGCGGTTGCGCCAGTAAAAAAGTCGAAATTTTGAGGGATACGCCGCTTGATCTGATTGATCAACAATGGCGGCAACTCCTCAAGGCGGTGCAGGAAATTGAGGGTTTTTTTCAAGGAATATCCCTTGATATCGAGTTTGCCATAAAGACTGACGGAACGGTGGTTGTCTTTCAAGTACGTCCACTGGCCGCCAACAGCAGATTCTATTCACCCAATGATGATCTTGTCAGGGCGACGGTGAGTGATTGCCAAGCCGTCTATGGCCGGCTTGCCGCAGAGGGGCTTTCGGATCGCTTCGTGCTGAGCGACATGGCCTTCTGGAATCCGGCCGAGTTGATCGGTGACCGCCCGAATCAACTGGACTACTCCCTTTTCAATCATCTGATCATGAAGGAAACCTGGAACACGGCGCTCCTGCCGCTCGGCTATACCAGGGTTGAGGGAGGGCTGCTGGCATTGATCGCCAACAAACCCTATGTGAATGTACAGAAGGCATTTTTGTGCCTGTTGCCCGCATCTCTGCCCGATGCCATCAAACAGAGACTGCTTGCCTTCTACCTCGAACGGTTGGAAAGCAACCCTGAGTTGCATGATAAGATCGAATTTGAGATCGTCCACAATTGCTATACGTTTGACTTTGACGACTCGGCATCGTGCCTGGTAAATGTTTTGAAACCGGACGAAATAACGACGCTGAAGCAGACCTTGCTTAATATCACGAATGAAATCATCGGGTGTTATCGTACGATCATCGCTGACGACCAGCGATCAATTTCAGCATTGGAAGAGCGCTATCTGAAGATTAAGGAGAAGCGTATTGATCCAGACGATTGGCGGGAAAAGCTGTCAATGGCGCGTACGTTGGTTGAAGATTGCCGGCATGCCGGGATTGCCCCCTTTACGAGACTTGCCAGGATGGCTTTTATCGGAAACGCCCTGTTGCGCAGCCTTACAAAAACCGGGCAGTTGAGCGTTGATGAAGTGGCGCACTGCATGAACACCATTACTACCGTGGCGACAGAGCTTGATGAGGACTTTGAAAAGTTACGTATGCACGCCATCGGCAGTGAGGAATTCACCTCCAAATACGGACACCTGAGACCGGGTACCTACGATATTACCAAGCTGCCCTACAGCAAGAGCACCTCCTACTTTACCTCGGATTTTGATTGTAATGTTGTTGAGTTAGCGAGTATTCCTTTAAAACGGGACATCGCTGATTTGTCTGCAGTCCACAATAAACTTTCGTTGCTCTGTACACGTCACAACTTGTTGTGTGACGGTACGCAACTGCTGGATTTTATCTTCCAATCGATCAGACTCCGTGAGTACTTCAAATTCGTTTACACCAAGAATATTTCCGAGGCCATAGAGTTGATTGCCGATGTGGGAGAATCCTTTGGTTTTAGCAGAGAGCAGATGGCCAACCTCGATTACTACTCGACAGTCAATCTTTATCAAAGCTGCACCCGGGAAGAGCTGTCTGAAACCTGGAGCAGCCTGATCGATAGCCGTATCAGGAAAAAAGAGCTCCTATCCCTGGTGACATTGCCGGCTATCATTTTCTCTGAACGGGATTTTGTCTTGGCAGCGTCTTTCAGTTCGACTCCGAACTTTATCACCGACCAGGTTGTTGAAGGAGAAGCGTTGCTGTTGGACCAGGCCTCGCCTGACAGTGCTCTTGCGGGCAGGATCATCGTGCTGGAAAAAGCTGATCCCGGTTTCGACTGGATTTTTACCAAGCGAATCCGGGCACTGGTAACCAAATATGGCGGGGTCGCATCACACATGTCAATCAGGTGTGCAGAGTTCGGTATTCCGGCTGCCATCGGATGCGGTGAGTTGATCTTTGCACGGGTGCAGAGTGCGCAACGTATTGCCATCGATTGCAGAAATAAAACCATCAACGTGATGTGACGATCCATGAATGTTCTGATCTCACAACGGCATTCCCTCAACAGTCACGGTCAGTGGTGCGATTCATTGGAAAACGAGTATATCACCTGTTTTGCCGCCTTTGGCATGACGCTCCTCCCGGTCCCCAACGGTTCAGACTTTCTCGATGACATGATCCGAACCGTTTGCCCGTCAGGGATTATCCTCTCTGGCGGTGGGGATGTCTCATCCGCTTTTTCCGGTCTAGCGACATCAGAATCAGCCCAGGTTTCTCTGCTGAGGGACCAAACCGAGGCATTACTGCTTGAGCATGCCTTGAAACATAGAATTCCTGTTTTGGGCATTTGCCGTGGATTGCAATATATCAATGTCTATTTCAAGGGTAGCTTGGTTCCTGATATCAATCATCTCGTTCCCGGAATATGCCATCCCTGTCCCGGCAAACACTTGCTATCGGTTATCCACACTGACCTTGCAAAGGTAATGCACAGCAACCATCCGGTAGAGGTAAACTCATACCACCGCCAGGGTGTCGTACAGGACGGGTTGTCTCAGGAGCTGGCTGTATTTGCTCAGGAAAAAGAACTTGGCCTCGTCGAGGGGTTGTACCACCCACGATATCCGCTGGCTGCGGTGCAGTGGCACCCGGAACGTGCTGCGCAGACGACCCCCTTGGACAGGGCCCTTATCGAGGCATTTCGTGACAGGACACTATTCTGGAGGTGACCTATTAGAGCGATCATACTTGCGGCCGGACAAGGCACGCGAATGGGAAAATATACTGAAAACCTGCCCAAGGGCATGCTTAAGTTCAGGGGGCGTACGCTTCTTGAATGGCAGATTTCGTCGCTACGCAGTGCCGGCATCCGGGATATTGTCATTGTGACCGGTTACTGCGCCGAGAAGATAATCTATAAGGATATAACTTACGTTCACAATGAACGGTTTGCCGTTACAAACATGTTGGAAACCCTTATGTGTGCCCGTGAGATGTGTGATAGGGACATTCTGGTAGCCTATTCGGATGTACTTTATTCGCCGGCACTGGTGCATCAAGTCATGCACTCACCTGCTGATATCGGTGTTGCCGTTGATGCTGCCTGGCGTGATCTTTGGTTGAAGCGTTACGGCACCACAGAAACCGACCTTGAATCCCTGGAGCTCTCCAGAGACAACCAGATCATAGGCATAGGCCGGCCGGTCGCCACGTCGGAAGGCCTTCATCATCGTTACATCGGCCTGTTGAAGTTTTCCGAAGCAGGGATCAGAGACTTGCTGAGCGTGTATGATGCAAAGAAGCGGAACGGTGCCTTATGGCAACAGTCAGGTAAATCCTTTGAGCAAGGCTATATGACGGATGTGCTGCATGAATTGATTCTTGATGGACGGTCGGTAACTTCAATTATCACACAGGGCGGTTGGTATGAGTTTGATACAGAGCTGGATTATGAAATCGCTTGTGGACTGAATCTGGATGATATTGTGAGCACATCGTGATCCCATCTCCCGGCAACATGGAATATATTCACCGGCTTCTTAACTGCGCATATGCGGAATATGATGTTTCCGATTATGTCAGTTCTTTCATGGCCCAGCGTGGCACGGATCTGGCGGAAATCATCTCAGATACTAACATCTTCGGTTGTAATGCCGACGGGGTGGATACGGATTCAATTTTCAGCTTGATTTGTACGCACAACGAAGCATTTTCTTCGCCACCCGGGCAATTGTATGAGGGATTTGCAACCATTCATGTTATGGGGCATGTATTATTCAGATTGACTGCCGATAACGCGCTTGAATCACCTTTTGACGAAATAGTCGCAATCTTGCAGAAACGATTCGAAGTAAATCACCGACTGTTTACAAACTATGATGGTACCATCCGCAAGTCGGGCGACGATTATACTGACTTGCGAGTCTATGCACTCTGCGCAATAGTGTTCATGAAACTTTTCACGCTGAGTCATAATTTTAGCTATTTGAATACAGCCATTAAACTCAATGACCTGGTGCTGAAATCCGGCTGGCCCATTGAATGTCGAGATCTGCCGTTTGTCGGCGCGGCAGTGATTTTGGAGCAAAAAATCATCCGTGGTGAGTATGAAAAATTCAATTGCTGATATTTCTCTGCTGATCCAGCCCTCATTGCGGTCTATTGCCTATTTGAGAGTATTTGAGAGCCTGGGCCTGGTGCCGGCAGAAGTGATCCTTTTAGAGGGCGCTATCGGTAATATGGGCGAATTAAGAATAGAAGATGCCCGTTATGGATACAGTACCGATTTTTTTAAAATTGACCCGGATATCCTGGATTTATTGGATGGAGCGTGCTCAGTTGTCAGGGTTGCATCAAGGGATATTAATAGCGGTCTGGTTCATGAAGCGCTCAGTAAGTGCATTACCAAAGATATCATTTTTTCCGCCAGTGGGATTCTTGCTCGAGAAGCCTTTTCTCTTGGTAAAAGGTTTATACACGTGCATCCGGGATCCCTGCCTCACTACAGGGGAAGTACATGTTTTTACTACAGTTTGCTGGAAAGAGGCTTGGTGGGGTCCACGGCTTTTTTTATGGATGAACAGATAGACACCGGAGAAATTATCGCTGCATCTGAATTCTCAGTCAATTATGCCATTCAGCAGGGTCAGCGTTTTTTCATGGATTATATCCTCGATCCCCATATTCGCTCCATGACCCTGAAAAAAGTTCTTGCCGCATATCTTGAAAAAGATAACATTCCTAGTTACCCTCAACCGCCGAGCGAACGGCCGACATACTACATCATGCATCCTCTGCTGAGACGGCTGGCTACGGATTCGCTTGTACACAATTATGATGCAACAAGACCCGCAGGCATATTCGAGCTTGGGAAGCCCACGGTTTGAAAACGAGGCTACATGAACAATAAATTTTACGGCACCAATAAACAGCCCGCTTTCTCCTACCTGGAGTTTGGCTCTATTGATATGTGCAAGGGAAAGAAACATGTCTGGGATTTCAGAATGCATCAGCAGGCCTATGACTGGTTGATGCATGCCCGTTATTCTAATGACCTGATAACCTACATCAAATTGTGCGAACGTGTTGGGGTGGCTTCGATAAGTGAAATAGCAGGCGAATACAGGGAAGGAATTCACCACCCGGATGACTTTTTGGTGAATTACGGAAAGTTGTGTGCACTGGCTGTCATGTCCGGTGCCATGGGAAAAGCTTCTTTTTTCGAGCTCGGACAGACACTATTTGGCTGCATAGAAGGCATGGAGTTTTGTCAGAAAGTCATCCGTGCCATGGATCTTGAATTTCCGTACCTATCCCTAGAAAATGTACATTGGCGAGGTGTTGACATATCTGATTTTTTCAACAGGCTGGCTGTGCTAATGCATGCACGGTATGACGTTGAAGCATCGGATGTACTAAAAGCAGAACTTCCGGCAGACGTCTTTTTTGCAAAGGGCGTTACTCTCCTTTATGCCATTCGGGAACCATTGCAGTTATGCGATACCCTGAATTACGGAAAGCTTTCACTGTTTGACTATTCATTCGCCATGGATGGTCCTCAGGAAATGACCCTGGGAACCGGCAAGCAGATTGTGTATCTGGCTTATGATGATTGTAAAAAACAGTTGGAAGAAAGCGGCAAACAGCTTTATGTAAGACGCTCACGCTCAAACTATGATGCTTCGAGCAACCGTATTTTTGTCGATGGTGTCTATGGAGATGAGCGGCACTGCCGAAAATATATTGAACTCGATACCCGCATCAGAACTGCTGTTGAAGCACGAATCGATGCTGACGGATATAGTACGGTGCTGTTTAACGGCAGCAGTTTTGGCATGGATGATTGGGCGCATCTGGCAGACTATGTTGACGCGACCAGAACACAGACGAAATAATCTTGCGACTAATAATGGTGGGATATGACCATTGACCATACAGAAATCAGCTATTTCAACCTCCTGATGGAGATGGACAAACAGCAGGGAAGGCGAGTGATCATCTTCCATATCTGCTCTCGAGGCCAGGTCCAATTTATCATCCCGATCCATCAGGAAATGCTTCGCAGGAAGATCCCTGCCTCATGCTGGTTGGCATGTGACTATCCCCTGTATGAGCAGGTTGAAGGACTCGATATCCCACTTTCCCGATATATGACAACTCAGGTTGCCGAGCAGATGGTTCACGCCGATATCTTTCTCGAAACTGAGATTTATGGCCGTGGGCCGCAAAATGCCCTAAGAATCTTCGTGGGGCACGGACAGCCCAACAAGTGGACCAACTGGTCTGCTGAAAACCTGCGGGCATTTGACCTGTATTTTCTGTATGGTGAGCTTGAACGTTCCATGTTTGAGGTAATCATGCAGTCTCAGCCGGAAAACACCGGTCATATCAAGCTGTTTAATATCGGATACCCCAAACTCGATGATCAACTGCAGGGACGGTTCGACCGTGATGCAATCTTGCGGGAATTAGGTCTCGACCCGGCACTAAAGACGGTTATATATGCCCCGGCCTGGGATCCGGGCGGTTCGCTGCGCACCCTTGGTACGACTGTTGTCGCCAAGATGCTTGAGGTTGAAAATATCAATGTCATCGCCAAACTGCATCCCGCCAGCTTGGAGCCTCCTTATTCCCCTCAATATGAATTATATACCGGCGGAGTTAACTGGCTGCGTGAATTTAAAAAGCTGGAGACGAATCCGCGCTTCAGATATGTCAACGAATACCTTGTCAATCCGCTTCTTTTTGCAAGCGATGTGATGGTAACTGATTTCAGCGGGGTAGCCCTGGAGTTCATGACCTTGGATCGCCCCGTTATTTATATCGATTGTCCTGAATTTTATGAGAAAACCCTGGTCGAATGGGGCAATGATCCAGAGGTTTCCAAAAACGACGAGCGTTTTAATGCCGGCAGAAATACCGGAATTCTGGTTGAGGAGCTCACCGAACTGCCTGTTCAGATTGCAAGAGCACTCAATAATCCTATGGAGTTATCTGAACAGCGAAAGCATCTGTCTGAGCGCTTTTTGTATAATCCGGGAAATGGCAGCAAAGCGGCAGTTGATGCCATGATGCAGATTCTGGATATACAGGATGTTGTGTTATCAAGGTTCAGAAAAGTTTCGGAGAAGCGGGATTCTGATATATCCATGAATTCAACCGTTGAGTATACCACCTCAAGCGACCGGCATATTGATGATACGATCCTTCCTCGAGGCCACACCGATGTGAATCAAGTATTCCCAAGCACAATCCAAATAAGCATTTCGGATGCATGTAATTTTAAATGCACTTCGTGCTGGATTCATGGACCAAATGTTACTGCTGATGAGGATAATCTTGAAGCTCTATTGTTCAGAGACTCAAAACCGCAAGTTATGGATCTCAAGATTTATGAGCGACTGATTGATGATCTTACGAAAAACACGAGACCGGTATCTCTTTCTTTTTGTGGGAAAGGTGAGCCGACACTCCATCCGCAATTTTTAAATATGGTTAAATTAGCGTATCAAAACGGATTGTCGGCGAATGTAACTACAAATGCTAGCGGCCTTACTATCGAGATGCTTAAAGATCTAAGAAAGATGCGGGTGAATTTAAATATTTCATTGAATGCTTACAATGAGAAAAGTCACCAAGCTTTTTGCAATATTCAGAAAGATTATTTTACTGCAATTACGGAAATTTTGCGTTTCTTTAGCGGGCCTGAATACAGTGGGTTCCTAAGCCTAAGTTTTGTTATCGGAGCTCATAACATTGATAAAATTAGAAACATGGCTGAATTGTCAGCTGAGTTGTTGCCATTTGGAAGTGTAATAAATTTTTATCCTGAATGGACGCACAATAACAATGTTGAGAACAAGGTTTCGGTAGAGCAAATAGCAACGCTTCTGAATGAACTAATGGACGTTGTTGACGTTTTAAGTAATTCAAATATAAGTCATAATTTGAACGTGTTGCCTTATGTATTATATGGTATCAGCGTGTCAAATGAAAAAAACCAGCCAACCCGTGATTATTACATGCATAATCCATGTAGTACTGTTGACAACTTTATGGTTGTATTAGCAGACGGACGTGTTGTTCCATGCTGTCGGTCTGCGTATGTGTACGGTAATATCAATGAGCGAAATATTATGGATATATGGTCTGACTTGGAATCGATTGAATTCAGACATAAGGCTAAAAACATAGCGACCCTTGGAACTGAAGCTCCAAGTAGCCACTGCTTTTCGTGTGATCACATCATGGGCAATGAATATTTTATTACCCGCTATCGTGGTGATATAGATGCACTGATGTCAGCCAAACAGTGAGATCCAGATACAAAGTGTGAGGTGCAACCTATGATCCAAAGTAACCATCCGGCAGTTGACCACATCACCTGGAACGATCAGCATATCGCCACCATCATCCGTCGACACTTCATGCCGTCTGAAACCACCTTCATCTCTCCCGACAGCTATTACCAACAGCTCGGCTTTGTTGTCTATCCGAAAGACGGTGTTGTGGTTCGGCACTCGCACCTGCCTTTGCAGCGACATCTTGTTGGAACACCTGAAACCCTGCTGATCAGGAAAGGGAGGGCTGAAGTTGAGCTATATGCCATGGACAAGAGTCCGCTTGGAACCTGGGTGTTGGAAGAGGGGGATATGATTCAGCTTGTGGCTGGCGGGCATTGTTTCAAGTGTCTTGAAGACACTATTTTTCTTGAAATCAAACAGGGGCCGTACACCGGTTTGATAGAAAAGGAACAGTTCTGATGATTCCGGTTGCCGAACCTCAGGTTACAGCGCGTGATATCGCATTGGTCAACGAGGCGTTAAATTCCGGTTGGATATCATCGGCCGGGAAATTTCTCGATCTGTTCGAAGAACGCTGGGCTGCCTACTGCGGAATGCCGCATGGTATCGCTGTCAGCAACGGCTCCGTAGCGCTGGATGTGGCAGTCGGCCTGCTTGATCTCAAGCCGGGCGATGAAGTCATCATGCCGACCTTCACCATTATTTCGCCGGCTCAGTCTGTGGTGCGCGCCGGTGGCGTACCAGTACTGGTGGACTCGAATCCACACAACTGGCAGATGGACGTGTCCCAGATTGAAGCACGTATTACGCAAAAAACCCGAGCAATTCTGGTGGTACATATTTACGGCCATCCCGCGGATATTGACCCCATTCTCGACATTGCCCGGCGACACAATCTGATTGTGATTGAGGATGCTGCCGAGGTTCATGGTGCGGAATACAAAGGTAGGCGGTGCGGAGGTCTGGGTGACATCAGTACCTTCAGCTTCTACGCCAACAAGCTGGTTACCACCGGCGAGGGGGGCATGGTGCTCGTCCGCACAGCTGAGATGGCAGAACAGGCCCGCAGTCTGCGCAATCTTTGTTTCCAGAAGAAGCAGAGGTTCCTGCACGATGAACTGGGCTACAATTTCCGCCTTACCAATCTCCAGGCAGCTCTCGGAGTCGGGCAGATCGAACGGATGGAACAGATCGTTGCGCGCAAGAGATCTATTGCCGCTGCCTATACTGAGATCTTAAAGGAAATTCCTGGAATTCAACTGCCGGCTGAGGAAGTGTGGGCAAAAAATGTTTACTGGGTCTACGGAGTTGTGCTGCATGGGGAATCTGGCCTTACAGCGCTGCAACTGTCTGAAAGGCTGAGGCAAAGAGGTGTAGAAACGAGACCTTTTTTCCTTGGAATGCACGAGCAGCCGGTTTTCCAGCAAATGGGGCTCTTTGGTGGCGAACGTTATCCGGTGGCAGAGAATCTTGGACGTCAGGGGCTTTATATTCCCAGTGGCCTGACGATCACTGACCAGCAGATTAATGATGTCGTAATTGCCCTGCGGGAATGTCTGGTATGAGCGTGTTCAAAGACTACGCCCGTTATTATGATCTGCTTTATCGCGACAAGGATTATGCTGCCGAAACAGAGTATATCCATCAACTGATCCAGTCGAACAACCCTGGTGCGAGCACGGTTTTAAACCAGGGGTGCGGATCTGGCCGTCATGACCGTTGTCTGGTCGAGAAGGGATATACCGTTACCGGTATCGATCTTTCTGAGGAAATGCTGGCTGCCGCACGGAACTCGGCTGGGGTAAATGTTGCTCTTGATTACGTGCAAGGCGATGTACGCTCAGTTCGGCTGGGGAAAACATTCGATGTTGTCATTTCACTTTTTCACGTGATGAGTTACCAGCAGACCAATGAGGATCTCACAGCAGCATTTGCATCCGCTGCTTGCCATCTTAAGCCGGGCGGCACGTTTGTTTTCGACTGCTGGTATGGACCAGGTGTGCTGACGGATCGGCCTGCCATGCGGATGAAAGAGCTTGAAGACGAAAAAATCAGCGTAACCCGTATCGCCAGGCCTGTTATGCACTCCAGCGAGAATATGGTGGATGTGAATTATCTTGTTTTTATAAGGGACAAGCAGTCTGGTCATGTTCATGAGGTTCGGGAAATGCACAGGATGCGGTACCTTTTTCTGCCTGAAACACGGCAGATGTTGTCAGATTCGGGCTTTGAGCTTCTGGTGTCCGAGGAGTGGCTGACCGGGAAATCTCTCGGGTTTGAATCGTGGAGCGCTGTTTTTGTCTGTCGTAAACGTGAAGCCGGAGATGGTTTCTGATGTCACGAATTTTAATCATCCATCCTGAAGGGAATTTGAATAATAACCCCAACTTAACCGGTATCGTGGAGATTCTATGCGAGAATGGTTATGCCGTTGATATTTACTCCCGCAAAAGAACCCATCTTACTCAGGTAGCACCCTGCCCAACATCAAGATTCATCACAACTTCAATTGCAGACCCGACTGACACGGCGGTGCTTTTTATTCCCGAGTCAGTGCTGTCGCAGGAAGCGCTGTCTGATCTTAAAAACAGCTTTGAACAGTATGATCTTGTGGTGGGAGTCGACCGTGGAATTATTGAGGCGTGTGAGATTGCAACTTTAATTGGAGTTCCATATGGTCTGATTTCCTATGAAATCTACTTTGGAATAGAGACCGGACAAGAGTTTAAGAAGGCTGAGATCCAGGCGTGCCGTGCTGTTTCGTTTGCAGTTTGCCAAGACAAGGTCCGCGCTGCATGCTTGGCTGCAGAAAATCACATCGCACGCGAAAAGATTTTTGATATTCCTGTTGCGGGTCGATCAACGACACCCAGGAAACGTACCTATGCTCTGCACGAAGCCTTGGGATTGGGCAGAGATAAAAAAATTGCGCTTTATATTGGTGAAGTGAATGCCAAATTTGCCTGTTTTGAAGAATTGTTTGATAGTACTGCTACATGGGATGATTCCTGGGTCCTTGTCCTGCATCAGCGTTACGGATATATAGTGAGCAACATTGCTGAGCAGATTAAAGCCAGTAAAAATGTTTACATCTCTCCATTTCCGTCTCTGGACCTCAAAGATCTGTATCTGCTTCTCGATGCAGCCGACATTGGTGTCGCCTGCTATCTTCCGCAAATGGACACCCCGTCGTTTCTGGAGCGGCTCAACCTAAAGCACATTGGCATGGCATCGGGAAAAATAGCTTCATATCTGCAACACGGTTTGCCGATACTCATCAACGAAATTGGTGAAATGAGTGAGCATGTCAGAGAGTATAATCTTGGCAGAGTCATTGATGATTTTTCTAATACCGGGGCTATACTAAGTTCACTCAATAGTAATGAACTCGACAAGTCGCAGGTAAACTGCCAGAATTTTTTTCGGCATCGCCTTGATCTGAAGCTGACCATACAACCTTTGCTGACTGTTATTGACGATCTGTTGAATCGAAAAGAATTATTTCAATCTCCCAACAGCCAGTCAAAGGCAGAGCAGAACGCATTTTCAACCTCCCCAACTCAAACCTCCGGATTTATCGGATCACACTCCATCAAGCTCCATGCTGAAACCGTGCGGTATGCAAAAGCCTGGAATTCCAGCGGCGGTGCCACAGCAGCGCTGGACGATGACCAGATGTCTCTGGTCAAGGTATTCCAAGACCTCTGCAGCGAGTATGAGCAACCCTTTATCATCGATGTCGGCGCACATGTGGGGACATTTGCACTGGCAGTCTCCCTTCAGCCGAATCTATGCGGATGTGCTTTTGAACCTTTGGCGTCGGTGTGTGAGGTTCTCAGGGAAAATATTGCTCTCAACGATCTTGAAAACAGATGGTCCGTTTTTCAGAAGGCGCTTTCCAACTATCCGGGACGAAGGGTTCTCAAGGTTCCTCGCCAGGACAAGCAGTCCGGACTCGCGTGTATCGGCCAGACCAATTATGCAGAATACAAGGAAGAGTACGTCGATGTTGCCAGACTGGACGATGTTATCGGTTCCGCAGCAATCCCGTCGGTCGATATCATCAGTCTCGATACCGGAGGGTCGGAACTTTTTGTTCTGATCGGTGCTGCCGAGACCATTAATAAGTACAAGCCGGATCTGCTGATCAGTGTAAACTGGTCGAACCTCAACCAATTCGACCTTTATCTTAACAATCTTTCCGATTATCTGGAACTGATCGGCTATCACGGCCATTGGGTCGGACCCGAAACCATGGTCTTCAGGCACCCCGGTCGCAGGTCACACCACAGGAAAGCCTGCTTCGGACATAAACCTGTGACCGGAGATCTGAAGGTCGCCATCGTCAAGCAGCATTATGACCTTTTCGGTCCCTGGCGCAGTGAGCGATGGGATGCCGCTGATCCTTTGAGCGTGTTGAAAAAGTGGCCTTCCAGGTATCTCTATTTCGAGATGACGCATCTTTTGCAGGCGGACTGGTATGTGCTCCCCTTCTGCCATGATTCCAAAAACGTCCGTCAAAGGTTGGACAAGCACCAACAGACCCTCGATGACAACATGGAGCCCGTCCGGAATGTCAATGACATTCCCCTGGAAGAGTATGATCTGGTTATCTCCCTTGACCCGATCCTGCGTCCTCCCCGGAACAGCAAGACCCTCTACGCTTATTATCAGAATGAGCATCATCACACTGAATATACCCATTCCCTGCGCGCTCCCATGCACGGCTACGATCTTTTTCTCGATCATATGCTGAATGGTCCTGCCTGGGTGTACGACCTGCCCCAGCCCGTGGCTTTCCCCTATGTTAGGGACCCTTTCATTGCCCGGCAGGTCTGCAGCGGGCAGAAAACCGATTCAGTCTGGTTCGACAAGCGTTTTATCATGATGCTGACACATGGCAGCGAGGCCTTTCATCGGGCAGGATTTGAAACAACCATTTCCTTTCTTGAGAATACATTGAGCGTTCCAGTGGCTTACAGACATGCGGACTATGAAAATGTCATCGGCTGGGGTGATCCCCTCGATTACATGCGCGAGATGGCCGGATGCTCCTACTATGTAAATCTGATTGCCTGTGGAGCGGGCCAGGGGCTGTGCGATGCGGCCTCCCTCGGCCTGATCTGCTTTGGGTCCGCCCGGCTTCCCTATCACAAGGCGATCTGCCATCCGGTGTGCCTCTGCAGGGACCTTTCCGAGTTGGAGTGGAAGCTTGCGATGGTGCGCAGTTCAGCAGATCTGCAGCAGGAAATACGCTCCTGGCAGGATGTTGCCCTGTCCGACATGATGGTGACGCAGCCAGTACGTATTCTTCAGGCCGCAGTAGCCATGAAGAGAGCACGAACCTCATCCGTTGCAACTGATTCCACCCTGGCCAGCCACATCATCACAGAACTGAAGGTCGAGGAGCTCTCTGGGGAGGTGGCCCGGATAAACAGCACCAAGCTCAAGCAGCGGGCACAGTCGGAGTACGAAAAGGGGAATTACGAAGGGGCGGGTCATTGTTGCCGTCAGGCCTTGTGGTTTGATAAAAGTGACCATGAGTTGTTCTATCTGATGGCTCTTGCCAGTTATGCCGTCAAGGATGTCAAGCAGTCGCTGTCAAGTGTTGCAGAATGTCTCAAACTCAGGGAACGCTATCAGCCCGCCATCACCCTGCAATCGCTGCTGCTGCGCGAGAAACCGGTGGACAATGCCTCCGAACTGAACTGCCGCGCCAGGATTATGCACCTGATCTACAACCGCTTTGACGGCTATGACAAAGAGCTGGATGGCCGGCACCTAGTGCACTACAACGCCATCCTGGATGAACTGCTGCACGAATACATCCGGCAGGGTGACAGCAACAATCAGCTTCTGATCCAGCACCATAAGACACGCTTGAACCAGCTGGCTGCTCTGTGACCATTACCCTCAGCATGTGCCTGAAACAGTGAGGTAACAAGTGGCAATTACGGCAGTTGAAGATGAGATATTTTCAGAGCTGAAAAAGGCGGGGGTGCTTCCGTGCAATCCCTCTCTGCTGGAGTTGGGGGAGGCAAACTGGTATGGGGATGTGCCGTATGAACGGTTGAGCAAGGATATCTGCAGGCTTGAAGGTGATTTGGAAAAGCAGATCGAGCTTTTGCAAAAACTTATCGAGGTCGTGCGGGCACAGCAGTCCGATATGTCGTGGGATGTTGCCAAAATATTTTATCGGGTCTTCCTGGATTATCGGGAAACCGTTGCTATCGATTTTGGCGGAACAGAAAAGTCGCTAAAATTGGACCTTAACCACCCGATAACCCTGGGGCGGGAGTTTGATGTTGTCTATAACGGTGGGACTGCCGAGCATGTCTTCAATGTGTGGCAGTTTTTCAAGACCGTTCATGACCACACCGCCAGTCGCGGGGTCATGATTCACGGAGCGCCGTTTACCGGTTGGATCGATCATGGTTTCTTCAACTTTAATCCGACCTTCTTCTGGGACCTGGCAGCCGCCAACGGATATATTGTTCAGCTCTTCCTGTATACCGAACTGACTCCTCTCAAGATAATCAAAATTCCGCAACGTGAACAGTTGGAAGATATGGCAAAAAACGGCCAGATAGGGACCAATTCCCATATTTATGCAGTTTTAAAAATGCCGGAAGATAGACGCCCGTTTGTGACTCCTCAACAAGGATATTATGCAAACATGGTTTCAGAACAGGTTAAGGAAAACTGGAAGACATTGCGGTAGCTGAATTGAAAACCGAATTGCAACTTAAATCCGGAATTGGATCATGAGCAAAAATTTATACGGGCAAGATTTCTACAATAACCAGATACTCGGCAGTCTCCAGTCTGCCCAGGTATATCTGTACCACCTCTTTTCGATTTGTGGTGTTCCTGAAAGCGCCGCGGACCTTGGCTGCGGTCGAGGCGCATGGCTTGCCACCTGCCGCGATCTGGGGGTCAAGCGGGTGGTTGGTTTTGACGGAGAGTGGAATTCACCGGGAGATATGCTCGACCCGAAGATCGAGTTCCATCCGACCAAGCTTGAGGAGCCGGTTCACCTGGATGAATCTTTTGGTCTGGTAATGTCCCTGGAGGTAGCCGAACATCTGCCGCCGGAAGCTTCCGATACGTTTGTTGATTCACTATCCCGGCTGTCCGATGCAGTGCTGTTTGGTGGTGCCTTCATTGGGCAACCGGGTGCCAATCACATAAATACCCAATTGCACAGTTTCTGGGCCGAGAAGTTTTTCGATCGCGGATATCTGCTGTTTGATCTTTTTCGCCCGAGCTTCTGGGACGATGATCGGGTCGAGCCCTGCTACCGGCAGAATACTTTCCTTTATGTAAAGCCCGGCAGTAACCTGTATCACTCGCTGCTGAATCACGGATACACCGGCAATCGGGATGTGCGGTTCATGGACTGTGTCCATCCGGTCATTTACCTGGGACTTCTGAACGAGTTTATCACGCTGCAACAATTTGCAGGAACCGGCACCCAAGAGATTCCGTTGCAGCAACCGCAAGCTGCCGCTGATGATAATGGAGCTTTGTCCGAGAACTTGAAAAGTATTGAGTGCCTGACGGAGCAAGCGGAAGCCAAGATAGGCTTGAACCAGCTTGACGATGCCGCTGAGATTTGCCGTCGTGTCCTGGCCCGGGAACCAAATAACCCGGAATGTCTGCTCAGGCTTTCTCACGTCCTTCTGATGATGAAGTGTTATCAAGAATGTCTCCACCACGCCCGCCATTTTCTCCGTATCATCAACGATGTTTCCTTCGGATACTACCTGGCAGGTCATGCAGCCCGAGAGCTCGGTCGCTGGCAGAAGTCCCGTTCGTATCTCCTGCGCGCGGTGGAGCTGGATCCTTCCCATGTGTTTGCCCGGGTGCTGTGCTGTATGTCGATCTTTACGGTCTGCATGGATCAGGCGGAAGCGGCTTCACTGTCGCGTGCCTATGCTGCAGAGCTTGATGCCCTCATTGGCTCAACGCCTCTCGATACAGCCGCTCAGATTGATAATGCCGTAGTTGGAGTCGGGGCTATGGCACCCTTTTTCCTTCCCTACCTGGGCTGTGATGTAAAATCCATTCAGGCAAAATATGGTGACTGGATCTGTTCCGTCATGGCTGCCAAGTATCCGCAGTTTACCCAGCCGCTTGAGAAGCGATTACCAGGCGACAGAATCAAGATAGGTATTGTTTCGCACTATTTTCATAACCATTCCAACTGGAAAATTCCTATCAAAGGCTGGCTTGAGCAGCTCGATCGGCAGTCATTTTCGATTCACTGCTTCCATACCGGCGAAATCAGTGACCTGGCAACTGAATCGGCTCGTTCGCTTGCGGACTCTTTTCTTCAAAACAGCGATATTGAACTGGTTGCCACTGCAATCCGGGAACAGCAGCTTGATGTGCTGATTTATCCCGGAATTGGCATGGAAACCGTGACTTTGAAATTGGCGGCATTGCGATTGGCACCGGTGCAGTGCTCTTCCTGGGGGCATCCTGTTACGACCGGCATGTCAACCGTGGATTATTTTATCAGTAGTGACCTGATGGAACCGTCCGATGGTGGCGAACATTATACCGAAAAACTGGTTCGGCTGCCGAATCTGTCGATCTGGTACGAACCAGCTTATTCGAATCTGGACAGCGTCCATACATTTGCAATTTCAGGGGTGGAAAAACATGACGTCATGTTCCTCTGCAGTCAGAACCTTCTCAAATATTTGCCGCAATATGATTTTGTATTTCCGGCGATAGCCAGCCAGGCCGCTAATGCCCGTTTCGTATTCATTGCCAGCCTTGTTCCGGAGCTGACGGATAAATTTGTCCGGAGACTTGAGCTGGCTTTCCGAAAATTGGGGCTGAATGCCGCCGATCACGTCACACTGCTGCCGCAACTTGATCCGAGTGACTTTTTGGCGCTCAATGCCAGGGCAGACATCTTCCTGGACAGCATCGAATGGTCGGGGTGCAATACGGTCTTTGAATCACTGCCGTTTAACTGTCCGGTTGTAACTCTGCCGGGAACATTCATGCGGGGCAGGCATGCCTATGCAATTCTAAAAATGATGGATATCGAAGACACCATAGCTTCAAGCGTGGATGACTACATTTCAATTGCAGTGCGTTTGGCCAATGACATATCGTGGCGCAAGGATATCTCGGGCAGGGTCCACCGGAACAAACACAGAATCTATCGTGACAGGGAATGTATTGCCGGTTTGGAGAAATTTTTAAAGAATGTGTCTGGCAAAAATTCAGTAGCAGTATTGAATTGAAAATTGGGAAATACCTTGTGAAATTAAGTTGCTGGTGGGGTGATAGATGGCCCGTTTAGACGGATATGTAGCTGATATAGAATATATTCATCATTTTTGTCGTGAGCTGGGCCCGGCTTGGTTGAATTTCGTGCTTGCCATGCAGGGGATTGAGCCTGTTCAGCTTAAGTCCGGTTTTTCCAGTTGTGATTTGGGGTGCGGACAGGGCCTGTCTACGAATGTTTTTGCCTCCTGCCACCCGGAAGGACAGTTCCACGGAATTGACTTCAATGCTGCTCACATCCAGGGTGCCCGCGGGTTGGCGAGTCAAGCGAAGCTTGAGAATGTTACGTTCTGGGAGGCCTCCTTTGACGACCTTGGAAGTCTTGACCTGCCGGAATTCGATTTTATCACCCTGCACGGTGTTTATTCATGGGTCAACTCGGACAACCGGAACAAGATCGTTGATTTCATCCGCTGCAAGCTCAAGGTTGGAGGGGTTGTTTATGTTAGCTATAATTGTCTGCCGGGTTGGTCTTCCAATGCACCCATCAGACAGCTGCTGGTTTCCTGCGCCGATATGACGTCAGACGATCTGGAAGAACAGATCGATGCATCTATAGCGTTTGTTGGGCGGCTGAAGTCGTTAGATGTTTCCTATTTCAGCAATAATCCCTCCGCAAATGATTTCTTTGATGCGCTTTGTAAACTTCCCAAAGAATACCTCGCTCACGAGTATTTCAACGAGCATTGGATACAGTTCTATCATACCGATGTTGCTAAGGATTTTGCCCAGGCAAATATGGCTTTTGTCGGTTCGGCGAGTTTTGCCGACAATCTTGATTTTTTGAGATTTTCACTGGCGGAACAGCAGTTACTTAACGATATTCAGGATCCTGTCTTGAGGGAGACAGCCAAAGATTTTACGGTGAATCAGCAATTCAGGAGAGATGTTTTTACCAAGGGACGTAAACGTATGTTCCCAAATGCTCATCGGGAGCTTGTTTCACGGTGCCGTTTTGAGTTGGCAATTCCCATTGGTAAAGACAAATTAATGCTGCATTTAACCCCTAGAGGGGCGAATTTTGCTTCAGAGCTGTATAAACTTATTTTGCATGTACTTAATGAGCATCAACGCTCTCTGGATGAGTTGCTGCAAAATCAGCATATTGCTCGGTTTGGCTCTGATAATGTGCTCCAGGCCGTCATGGTCTTGCTTTCTTCAGGATACATACTGCCTGCCGTTGATCCATCACCTGAGGCAATTGCCAGTGCCCGGTTGTTTAATTATGCAATGCTGGAACGCACGGCTCTTGATAATAAACCGCTTTACCTTGCTTCCCCAGTCGTGCAGACCGGCATCGAGCTGGATTGGGTTGAACGGTTGCTGTTGTTGTGTGAATTGACGGATAGCGGTGATCCATCGATTTTTGTGTCGAGTATTCTGAGAGAGTGCAATTATGCTCTGGTCAAGGATGATGCTGTTATACAGTCATGGGAAGAAAACCTTGAAGAGCTTGAACGGCAAATCCGCTCATTTAATGAATGCCTGTTGCCATTATTGAAACGTCTGGGGGTGGTCTGATCAGTTCCGTGGATCTGCCTGAAAATCAAATCCTTGAATCGGGAAATGCTGAGGACTGTTTCAAGCTCGGTGTGAAATTGATGGAAAACAACCGGTATGCTGAAGCCGAGACCTGTTTCCGCCAAACACTTTCTCGTGCGCCAGGGTCGCTGGAAACGATTCTGAACCTTGGCTACGCTCTTGATAAGCAGGGGCGTTCCGAGGAAGCGTTACTTTGCTACGAATCGGTTCTGAATGTTGCCCCGGACCATGCCAAGGCTCGCTACAACCGGGCGATCTATCTGTTGCGTGCCGGGAAAATAGCGGCCGGCTTTGCCGACTATGAGGCCCGCTTTGCGGCCATCAAGAATGCGGACGGCCGTACCTACCTCCAGCCACGTTGGGACGGTTCCCGTTTGGATGGCCGCAGCATCCTGGTCTATGGTGAACAGGGGCTTGGCGATGCCATACAATTTAGCCGTTATCTCCCTCTGGTGGCCAAACTGGGTGGGCGCGTCGTGCTGGAGGTGCAGCCGCCCCTGGTTTCACTGCTATCGACACTGCCAGGAGTCGAAAGCGTTGTTGCCAAGTCCGAGCTGCCTCCGCTGACCGACTGCCATATCCCACTGTTAAGCCTGCCCCACCTTTTCGGAACGACTCTCGATACGGTGCCTGTTTCGATCCCCTATCTTGTTCCCGACCCTTTAAAAACAGCGGTTTGGCACAAAA